>Ga0160438_1000043_pt1 | contig 92901 bp, 76 predicted proteins | sample HID1975K_E0MG_FD_108203 | JGI IMG/M metagenome (GOLD analysis project Ga0160438, IMG submission 108203) | Enriched soil microbial communities from UW Madison campus, WI, USA - HID1975K_E0 MG | ecosystem: Environmental > Terrestrial > Soil > Unclassified | place: USA: Madison, Wisconsin...
CGAGCACTCCCCGGCCCGCGGGTTGTACCCCGACGCCGACGCCGAGCCCAGCACCTGGTACGCCCGACTCAACGACGCACCCGCCGGCGGCAACGACACACCCCAACCCGGCGCCGTCGGCACCGGCGTCGTGGGTGCCGGAGCCGGCGTGGTGGGTGCGGGCGCCGGCGTCGTGGGTGCCGGAGCCGGCGTGGTGGGTGCCGGGGCCGGCGTCGAGGGTGCGGGCGCCGGGGTGGTGGGCGCCGGGGTCGGCGACGGCGCGGGGGTGGTCGGCGGCGGCGTCGGGACGGGCGGCGGCGTCGGCGCGCCGGTCGCCGTGAGGGTGCAGGTGGTGCCGTTGAGCGTGATGCTCGCCGGGGCCGGGTTGCTGCCCGTCCACGTGCCGCTGAGCGAGACGTAGGCGGACCGGCCGGTGCCCAGCGCGCCGTTGTACGGCGCGTTGGTGACCGTGACCTTCGTCCCGTCCTGCGCGACGACGCCGTTGAAGGCGCGCTCGACGCGCTGACCGGACGCCGCGTCCCAGGCGAGCGTCCACGAGCGCACGGCGTCACCGGTGTTGGTGACCGTGACGTTCGCCATGAAGGCACCCGGCCACTGGGCGACGACGGTGTAGGAGGCCCGGCACGCGGCGGCGGCCTGCGCGCCGGTGGCGGTGACCAGGCCCGTCGCGGCCGTGGCGACGAGGGTGGTGAGGACGGTGAGGCTGGCGACGCGACGACGCGTCCGCCTGCCGAGAGGCATGGACATACGGTGTTTTCCCCTGGGTGTCGTGGTGATGAGCGGTGGGAGCATCCGCGCCCGCACCGACTCGTCGCGCCCAGGGTTCCCCCTGCTGAGCGCCGACTCGTACACATAAGATAACCGTGAGGATTCGGACGGGGAATACCCGACTTCGGCCGGGGGTGTGACCCAGGGCACACCTCCGACGTCCCAAATCCGACCATCCCAGCCCCAAACCGGTCGATATCGCGCCGCCTCGCGCCGGTATTTTCACCCGCCGCCCGCGGGCCGGTCGGAGTCGATTGTGACGTCGAGAAGCATTTGCTCCTGTTGGGCTGTCTTGCGGTCGATTGTACCGATTCAACCGGCGCCGTGCGGGCGGGCCGACGTCGCTCGAGGGCCAGCCCACCGGCGCACCGGTGGGCGCCCGGCGCCGCTCAATGACGCCGATGTGACGGCTGGCGGCGTCCGACGCGGGCGTGGGGGCGCGACCGCTGGAGGGACCCACGACGCACGAGCTCCTGGCGCGGGCCGGTGACCGCCGCGAACCACCGGCGGCCGCTGCACGGCAACCACCCGCAAGGCCAATGTCCGACAATGTCGGCCGACCGCGAACAATCGACACCGAGCCAAGGAGACGCCCGCCCGCGTCATTCTCATGTACGCGCACACGTTCATCCGCGAGGAATGCACGGGCCAGCCCGTGCATTCCTCTTCGTGCACCGAGGTCAGTCGGTCGAGCGCAGGATCGCGCGCACCCCGACGACCAGCCCGACGACCGCGGTGAGCCCGGCGGCGAGGAAGCCCCACGCGACCGCCGACGCGGTCAGGTCCCCCGCGAACAGCGCGCGCTCGGCGTCCACGACCCACCGCAGCGGGTTGGCGGTCGAGGCGACCTGCATCCACCGCGGCCCGGTCTCGAGGGGCAGCAGCAGACCGGACAGGATCATCAGCGGGAACAGGACGGTCTGCTGCACGGCCCAGAACATCCACTCCTGGGAGCGCACGGCGATCGCGAGCGCGTAGCTGAACGCGCCGAGCCCGACGCCGAGCACCGCGAGCAGCGCGAGCCCCGCCAGGACCCCGGCCGGGGCGGGCCGCAGACCGAACGGCAGCATGACGAGCACGACGAGCAGCGCCTGCGCGACGAGCGGCACGACCTCCTTGAGCGACCGGCCGACGATCTGGGAGGACCGCGACAGCGGCGTCACGAGCATGCGCTCGTGCGACCCCGAGCTCATCTCGTCCTGCAGGTTGGACCCGGTGGTCGAGGTGCCGAACAACGTGGTCATCACCAGCACGGACGGCACGAACCAGAGCCACACGTCGGCCGCCGGCAGACCGGATCCGACGGACCCGACGAGCAGCGGCCCGAACAGCGCGAGGAACACCAGCGGCTGCACGAGGCCGAACACGACCGAGAACGGCTCGCGGACCACGGGGCGCAGCTCGCGCACGAGCACGAGCCACACGTCGGACCACCACGAGCGGCGCGCGTCGGACGTCGCCGGGGTGGTGGGGTGAGGTGCGAGGGTCGCGGCGGTCATGCGGCGTCCTTCCCGGCGGCAGCGGTCGCCGCCTCGTCGTCGGGGGTGGCGGTGGCGCCCGCGTCGCGCAGGCTGCGGCCGGTCAGGGCCAGGAAGACGTCGTCGAGCGTGGGTCGCTCGGCGCGGACCTCGGTGACCTCGAGGCCGGCGGTCGCGGCGGTGCGCACGACGTGCGGTGCGGCGGTCGGCGCGTCGGCGACGCGCGCGGTGACGCGGGTGCCGTCGACGTCGACCTCGCGCGCGCCGGGCACCTGCGCGACCAGGCCCGCGAGCGCGGGCGCGTCGGACGGCCGGGCGACGGCGAGCACGAGCCGGTCGCCCGCGAGGTCGCGCTTGAGCGCGTCGGCCGTGTCGTCCGCGATGACCTGGCCGTGGTCGACGACGACGACGCGCTCGGCCGTCGTGTCGGCCTCGTCGAGGTAGTGCGTCGTCAGCACGATCGTCATGTCGTGCTCGGCACGCAGCCGACGCACGTGCGCCCACAGGTTGGCGCGCGTGTGCGGGTCGAGGCCCGTGGACGGCTCGTCGAGGAACAGCAGGCGCGGCCCGTGGACGAGGCCGAGCGCGACGTCGACGCGGCGACGCTGCCCGCCGGACAGGCTCTCGACCTTGCGGTGCGCGAGCCCCGCGAGGTCGAGCGCGTCGAGCAGGTCGTGCGCGCGGGTGCGCGCCGTGCGGGCGCCGAGCCCGTGGATGCGTCCGTGCACGACGAGCTCGTCGACGACGTGCTGGAAGCGTCCGGCGCCGTTGCCCTGGCCGACGTACCCGATGCGACGCCGCACGGCGGCGGGGTCGGTGAGCACGTCGGCGCCTGCGACGGTCGCCGTGCCCGCGGTGGGGCGGACCAGCGTGGTGAGCATGCGCATCGTCGTGGTCTTGCCGGCGCCGTTGGGGCCGAGCACCGCGACGAGCTCGCCGGGGGCGACGTCGAGGTCGACGCCGCGCACGGCGTGCACGGTCTGGGTGCGGCTGACGACGTAGTCCTTCGTCAGTCCTCGGGTGCGGATCACAGGCGTCTCCTGGTCGTGTGGCCGTCTCGTGGTCGTCTCGCCGCCGTCTCGCGCCGCGGATCGGGACGGCACCGATGCTGGCGGGGGTAGCGGTCGGTTCCTGTCCGCTACCGGTGCCACAGTGGACGCATGTCGTCGCCGTCGTCCCGCCTGCTGTCCCTGCTGTCGCTGCTGCAGTCCCGCCGCGACTGGCCGGGCGACGTGCTCGCGGAGCGGCTCGGCGTGAGCGCCCGCACCGTGCGCCGCGACGTCGACCGGCTCCGCGAGCTCGGCTACCCCGTGCACGCCACCAAGGGCCCGGACGGCGGCTACCGGCTCGTCCCGGGCAGCCAGATGCCGCCGCTGCTGCTCGACGACGAGCAGGTCGTCGCGCTCTCGCTCGCGCTGCAGACCGCGGGCACCGGCGTCGACGGCGTCGACGAGGCCGCGCTGCGCGCCCTGACGACGCTGCGCCAGGTGATGCCGGCGCGGCTGCGCGCGGCGTCGGACGCGCTCGGGGTCACCGTCGTGCGACGCGACGAGCGGCGGGTGACCGTGGACGCCGACGTGCTGCTGGCCGTCGGCGCCGCCGTGCGCGCGCACGAGGTGCTGCGCTTCGACTACGACGGCGGCAGCGGACCGCTGCTGGGCGACGGCGCCGCGGCGTTCCGCCCGCCGCGGCGCGTCGAGCCGCACCACCTGGTGACGTGGGGCGGCCGCTGGTACCTCGTGGCGTACGACCTGGACCGCGACGACTGGCGCACGTTCCGCGTCGACCGCATGGCACCGCGGACGCCCACCGGGCCGCGGGTGGCCGTGCGCGACGTGCCGGGCGGCGACGTCACGGCGTTCGTCGCCGCGCGGCTGGGCACGCGTCCGGGCAGACCCTGCCGGGGCGAGGCGGTGCTCCACATGCCGGCGGCCGACGTCGCGCGCTGGGCCGGGCGGGACGCGCTCGTCGAGGCCGTCGGCCCGGACCGCGCGCGGCTCGTCACCGCGGCGTGGTCGTGGGACGGGCTCGCGGCAGTGCTGGGGATGTTCGGCGTGCCGTTCGAGGTGGTCGGGCCCGCCGAGCTGTCCGACGCGTGCCGCCGGCTCGCCGGACGCTACGCGGGGGCGGCCGGCCGGCGGCCCGGCTCCGAGGTCGGGCGACGGCCCGCACGGGGCCGCTGACACGACCGGTCCCGCCCCCAGGTGTGGGAGCGGGACCCGGTGCAAAGAGCCGTCTCGCCGGCACGAGGCGTGGCAGCTCCCGTGGCCCCGAGGGGCCGGCCCGGCTCTCGCCGGACCCTGGTACGTGCGGTGTGACGTGAAGGTCGTACCCGCGGTTGGCCGGTCGCGACGAGGCCGCGATCGGCTACTGCCCTGAGTGTGGCACCGTTGTGTGACCGGCGCATCTCGAACGTGCGACCAGTTTGCTACCGACGCTTTGCCTTCCGCCGCCCGGGCCCGTCGCGCGACCGCGTGTCACCGCCCGGGGCTACCGTGACCTCCGTGCGCGCCGTCCTCGACCCCGGCCCGGCCCTCGCGTCCCTGGCGGCCCGCGCGGTACCGGGTGTCGAGGTGGTCGACGTCGCGGCGCGCACCGTGCGCCGCCTCGTGGACCTGGGCTCGGGTGCCGTCCCGGTCACCGCGCACCTGACGGGCACGGGCGTCGACGTGCGCACCGACGACCACCGGGCACCCGACGCCGGCGACGACCTCGCCGCCCGCTGGTTCGGCCTCGGCGACGACCTCACCGCGGTGCACGACGCGCTGCACGACGACCCGGTGCTCGGCCCGCTGCTCGCCGCACGCCCCCACCTGCGGGTGCCCGGCCACCCCGACGGCTTCGAGGCCGCGGTCCAGGCGGTGCTCACGCAGCAGGTGTCGCTGCGAGCCGGCCGCACGACCGGCGGACGCCTCGCCGCCGCGTACGGCCGTCCGCACCCGTCGGGTCTGCTCGCGTTCCCGCGCCCGCAGGACGTCGCCGCCGCCGACCCCGTCGCGCTGCAGGCCGTGCTGCGTGTGCCGCACGCACGCGCGCGGGCCGTGCACGCCCTCGCGGTCGCGTGCGCCGACGGTCTGCCGCTCGCCCCCGGCGCGCCCGTCGACGAGGTCCGCGGCGCGCTGCTCGCGGTCCCGGGCATCGGACCGTGGACCGCGGACGTCGTCGCGCTGCGCGCGCTCGGGGACCGCGACGCGTACCCGTCGGGCGACCTCGTGCTGCGCCGCGCGCTCGGGGTGCCGCACGCCCGCGACGTCGCCGCGGCGGGGCGCGCGTGGGCTCCGTGGCGTGCGTTCGCCGCGACGCACCTGTGGGCGTCGGTCGGCTACCCGGAGTGACGGCCGGCCAGCGACGCACGGCCGCGCCGCTGGTCCGTCCGGGTGGATCCGGCATCGGCGCGAGCGCGATCCGGTGACGACCCGGTCACGATCCCGCCGAACCGACCCACCCGGGTCCCGTCGTGCCTAGCGTGCGGCCATGACGACGCGCACCCGCACCCTCGTGCCCACCCTCCCCGTGATCACGGTGCTCGCCGTGCTCACCGTGCTCACCGGGTGCAGCTCGAGCGGCAGCGACGCCGACGTCGCCTCGGACGCGGGGGCCGGCTACGCGGCACCCGAGCGCGCCGCCGACGGTTCGGCCCGCAGCAGCGCGGACGACGCCTCCGCGGCTGACACCGCCGCCGGGGACAGGGACCCGCAGCAGGTCGTCCAGACCGCGCGCGTCACGATGCTCGCGCCGGACCCCGTCGCCGCCGCGCACGACGTCGTCGTGCTCGTCACGCGGCTCGACGGCCGAGTCGACGCCCGGTACGAGCGCTCGGGCGCGGACGAGGACGACCCGGGCAGCGCGACCCTCACGGTGCGCGTGCCGTCCTCGGCGATGGCGTCGCTGTCGGACGACCTGGCGCAGATCGGCACCGTCCGGGAGTTCCAGGTCGCGACGGAGAACGTCACCAACGCCGCGCAGGACCTCGACGCGCGCATCAAGGCGACCGAGCTGTCGGTCGCGCGCATGTCCGACCTGCTGGCCCGCGCGTCGACGAACAGCGAGATCATCGAGGCCGAGAGCGCCCTGACCGAGCGGCAGGCGAGCCTCGAGCGGCTGCGCTCCGAGCGCGCGCGCCTGGCGGACCGGGTCGCGCTGTCGACGGTGGACGTCGAGATCTACGCGCCCGAGCGGGCCCCCGAGCCTCTCGTCGAGGCGGGGCCGCCCACGTTCCTCGACGGCCTGCAGACCGGGTGGACGGCCTTCGTCGCGACGGTGCGCGGCGTGCTCGTCGTCGTCGGCGTGCTGCTGCCGTGGCTCGTCCTGGCCGGGCTCGTCGGCGCGGGCGTCCTCGCGTGGCGGCGCTACCGGCGCCCGGCGGCGGTCCCGCCGCCGTCGGCAGGTGCGCCGGCCGCTGCCCCGGCCACCGCACCGACGCGGCCGTCGGACGGGCCCGCCCCCCGCCCCTGAGGGGCGTGCAGGTCCGAAGGTCCCGTCACCGGCGCCTGTGGCGGTCGTAATCTCCTGGCAAAGAGCCGACCGCGGCTCGCTCGTCGCCCGCCGCGGACCGCTCGACCGGGTGGCACCTGACGGCTCACCGCGCCCGGTCCCCGAGGCGAAGGAGCTGCCGTGAGCGTCACCGTGACCGGTCCCCTGGCGGACGTGTCCCTTGCACCCGAGGTGCGCGCAGCCCTGGAGGCGAGCCCACGTCTGGTGGTCCCCGCGACGCGCGAGGAGCTCTACCGGCTGGCGCTCGGCCCGCAGGGCGGCCCCGCGTTCACCGTCGAGTACGACGTGGACGGCGAGATGGTGCCGGAGGCGACGGTCACGCGCTGTCGCAACGGCGTCGCCGTGAACTACCCCGAGGACTACATGCGCCGGCGCGACCCGGACTGCATGCGCATCGCGGACGACCTGCCGACCGACAAGCCGCGCTACCGCGACGTGTTCGGCAAGGAGTTCGACCCCACGCGCGCCGAGACGCTCGAGTGGCTGAGCACGCAGGAGCTCGTCGTCGTGCCGTTCAAGGCCGGCGGCCCGCAGTTCGGCTACCCGTCCCTGGCGATCGTGCCGCTGAACAGCGCGTTCTTCGCGCTGACGCTCGTGGACCTGCAGGGCTGGGTGACGTTCGACGAGATCGGGCCGTACACGCCGCGCTCGATCCTGTACGTCGCTCCCCCGTTCCGGCACACGCACTTCGGCGGCCGGCAGGTCGTCGTGCACAACCGCTCGCAGACGCTGCACGAGGTGTGGGCGTACAACCTGTACCCCGGGCCCAGCGCCAAGAAGGGCGTGTTCTCGGTCCTGCTCGACATCGGCGAGCAGGAGGGCTGGCTCACCGCGCACGCGTCGAGCGTCCGCGTCACGACGCCGTACGAGAACGAGACCGTGATCATGCACGAGGGCGCGTCCGGCGGCGGCAAGTCCGAGATGTGCCAGGAGATCCGGCGCGAGGACGACGGCCGCATCCTCGTCGGCACCAACGTCGTGCGCGACGAGCCGTACCACATCACCCTCGGCGAGACGTCGTCCCTCGCGCCCGTCACCGACGACATGACGCTGTGCCACCCGTCGGTCCAGAAGGGCAACGGCAGGCTCGTCGTCGCGGACGCCGAGGCCGGCTGGTTCGTGCGCGTCGACAACATGACGAGCTACGGCGAGGACCCGGCGTTCGAGCGTGCCGTGATCCAGCCGCGGGAGCCCGTGCTGTTCCTGTCGATCGACGGCGTCGCCGACGCGACCGCGCTGCCGTGGGAGCACACGCTCGACTCGAACGGCAAGCGGTGCCCGAACCCGCGCGTCGTGATCCCCCGCTCGTTCGTCAAGAACGTCATCTGCGAGCCCAAGGAGGTCGACGTCCGCACGTTCGGCGTCCGGATGCCGCTGTGCACGCGCGAGAACCCGTCCTACGGCGTCATGGGGATGATGCACATCGTCCCGCCGTCGCTCGCGTGGGTGTGGCGCCTCATCGCACCGCGCGGCGACAAGAACCCGTCGATCGGCGAGAGCAAGGACGTCAAGAAGGCCCTCAAGCACGGCGGCATGGTCGCCGAGGGCGTCGGGTCGTACTGGCCGTTCTCGACGGGGACCAAGGTGGCCGCCGCGAACCTGCTGCTGCACCAGATCGTCGAGAACCACCGCACCCGGTACGTGCTGACGCCCAACCAGCACATCGGCGCGTACAAGGTCGGGTTCTCCGCCGAGTGGCTCACCCGCGAGTACCTGGCCCGGCGCGGTGGCGGCCGCATCCAGCCCGAGCAGCTGACCCCCGCGCGGTGCCCGCTGTTCGGCTACCGGCCCAAGGAGATCAAGCTCGACGGGCAGCAGATCCGTCCCACGCTCCTGCAGCCCGAGTACCAGTCGCAGGTCGGCCTCGAGGCGTACGACGCGGGCGCGCAGATCCTCACGGACTTCTTCCGCGCCGAGCTCGAGCAGTTCCTCACCGACGACCTGGACCCGCTGGGCCGCCAGATCATCGAGGTCGTCCTGCGCGGCGGCGGCGTCGAGGAGTACGAGCAGCTCACGCCGCTGTACGTCTGAACCCCCTCGACGTCCGACCCCGCGCGCCACGCCGCGCGGCACCGGGGCCGCACCCTGCGCACAGGGTGCGGCCCCGACCCGTGTCGCGCGGTGCCCTCGGCGTGCCACGATGCCCAGGACGCCCGGTCCCTGCCAGCCGCACCGAGGTGACGCATGACGAGCACGAGCACAGCGCACGACCCCGCACGGCGCAGCGCCGCCGCCGACCACCTGGCCGACCTGGGCGACTACCGCCCGTACGCCGAGGACGCACGAGCGGTGCTCGTGCGCCTCGTCACGACCGGCGACGGCCTGACGGCCGGCGAGGCGGCCGTCCGGCTCGACACGCTCGGGCCCAACCGGTTGCCGACGCCCCGGCGACCGCCCGCGGTCCTGCGCTTCCTGTCGCACTTCGACGACGTGCTCATCTACATCCTGCTGGCCGCGGCCGTCCTCAAGGCGTTCCTCGCCGACTGGGTCGACTTCACCGTCATCCTCGTCGTCGCGCTCGTCAACGCCCTCGTCGGCTTCCTGCAGGAGGGGCAGGCCGAACGTGCGCTCGACGGCATCCGCACGATGCTGTCGCTCACCGCCACCGCACGCCGCGACGGGCAGTGGACCGACGTCGACGCCCAGACGATCGTGCCGGGCGACGTCGTGCGCGTGCGCTCGGGCGACAAGGTGCCCGCGGACGTGCGGCTCGTCGAGTCGACGAACCTGCAGGTCGACGAGTCGGCGCTCACCGGCGAGTCCGTGCCCGCGACCAAGGACGTGGCACCCGTCGGCACGGACGCGGGCGTCGGCGACCGCGCGAGCATGCTGTTCTCCGGCACGATCGTCGCGACCGGCACGGGTGTGGGGGTCGTCACCGCGACCGGTGCGCACACCGAGATCGGGCGCATCCAGTCGCTCATCGCGGACGTCGACCACCTCGACACGCCGCTCAAGCAGCAGCTCGCCCGCCTGGGGACGCTGCTGTCGCGCGGCATCCTCGTCATGGCGTTCGTCATGCTCGTCATCGGGCGCGTCATCCACGACTTCGCGCTGCCGGACCTCGTGTCGGCGGCCATCGGCTTCGCGGTCGCCGCGGTGCCCGAGGGGCTGCCGGCGCTCGTGACGATCACGCTCGCGCTCGGCGTGCAGCAGATGGCGCGGCAGCACGCCATCACGCGCAAGCTGCCCGCGGTCGAGGCGCTCGGCTCGGTCACGACCATCTGCTCGGACAAGACCGGGACGCTGACGAAGAACGAGATGACCGCGCGCACGGTCGTCACGGCCGAGCACGTGTACGACGTCGAGGGGCTGGGCTACGAGCCCACCGGCGGTGTCACGCTCGACGACGCACCCGCCCCGCTCGCCACGCACGGCGACCTGCGCGCGCTCGTGCGCGCCGGCGCGCTGTGCAACGACGCCCGCGTCGTCGCGGACGACGCCGGCCGCTGGGGCGTCGTCGGTCAGCCCACCGAGGGTGCGCTGACGACGCTCGCGCTCAAGACCGACCTCGCCACCGCAGGCGTGCAGCGGCTCGCGGCCGTGCCGTTCGAGTCCGCCAACAAGTTCTCCGCGACGCTCGACCGCCTCCCCGACGGCGACCTGCGCGTGCACGTCCTCGGCGCACCCGACCGGCTGCTGGACCGCGCGACGACCCAGCGGGGCCCGTCGGGCGAGCCGGTGCCGCTCGACCGCGCGCACTGGGAGCGCGCGGTCGACGACCTGGGCGGCCGCGGCCTGCGCGTGCTCGCCGCCGCCGAGCGGCCGGCCGCACCCGGCACGTCGGACCTCGCGCTCGAGGACGTCGACACCGGCCTGACGTTCCTGGGTGTCGTCGGCATCGTCGACCCCCCGCGGCCCGAGGCGGTCGACGCCATCGCCGACTGCCACCGCGCGGGCATCTCCGTGAAGATGATCACGGGTGACCACGCCGGCACGGCCGTCGCCATCGCCCGCGAGCTCGGCATCGTGCGTCCCGGCGAGGACGTCGAGGCGCTCACGGGCGCCGAGCTCGAGGCCATGAGCTCCGAGGAGCTGCGCCGCCGCGTGCGCGGCGTCGACGTGTACGCGCGCACCAGCCCCGAGCACAAGATCCGGATCGTGCGTGCGCTGCAGTCGCACCGCGAGGTCGTGGCGATGACCGGCGACGGCGTCAACGACGCACCGGCGCTGACGCGCGCGGACATCGGCATCGCGATGGGCATCAAGGGCACCGAGGCCACCAAGGAGGCCGCCGAGATCGTCCTGGCCGACGACAACTTCGCGACCATCGAGCGGGCCGTCGAGGAGGGGCGCCGGATCTACGACAACATCCGCAAGTCCGTCGTCTTCCTGCTGCCGACCAACGGTGCGCAGTCCCTGGTGATCCTCGTGGCCGTGCTGTTCGGCCTCGCGCTGCCGCTGAGCCCCGTGCAGATCCTGTGGGTCAACCTCGTCACGGCCGTCACGCTGTCGCTGGCCCTCGCGTACGAGCCCGCCGAGCCCGGGATCATGGACCGGCCGCCGCGCTCGCCGAAGGAGTCGGTGCTGTCGCGTCCGTCGCTCGTGCTGGTGGTCTGGGCGTCGCTGCTCATCGGCGCCGCGACGCTGGGCGTCTACCTGGTGGAGAAGCAGCTCGGTGCCGGCGACGGCGTCGCGCAGACCGCCGCGGTCACGATGCTCGCGCTCGGGCAGATGGCGTTCCTGTTCTCGTGCCGGTTCCTGGGCGGGTCGAGCCTGACGTGGCGCGTGCTCACCGGGAACCGGGTCGTGTGGATCGCGGTGGGCTCGCTGCTGGTGCTGCAGCTCGTGTTCGCCTACGCGCCGTTCATGCACACGTGGTTCGAGTCCGCGCCGATCGGGCTGCGCGACTGGGGGCTGACGCTGCTCATCGCGTTCGGCGTGTTCGTCATGGCGGAGCTCGGGAAGGTCGTCGCACGGCGCGTGCGCGCGTGAACGGGTCCGGTGCGAACGGGTCCGGTGTGAACGGGGCCGGTGCGAGCGGCGTCAGGCCGGGGTGCGCTCGGGCGGCACGAACCAGCTGACGGAGCGCGCGACGTCGCCCGCGCGCAGCCAGGTGTGGCGCTCCGAGCGCGGGTCGTCGTCGTGCTCGCGCCAGGCGACCATGACGTGCGTGCGCGTCCAGCGGATCGCGCGCGCGGCACGCCACTCCTCGCCCCCGCCGGACCAGACCAGCCGCACGACGACCGCGACGTCCCCCTGCGGACGCGTCGGGATGCCGTCGGGGACCTCGCCGTTGGCGACGTCGCGCGCGGGCGGCCGGGGCGGGAGCGGGCGGTCGGGCATGGCACCGAGCGTAGTCGAACACCTGTTCGACCTCGCGGTCGGCGCCGCAGAATCACCCACCCGGGAGCGCGCTGCACGCCACCCGCACGCGCCGGTCACCCGAGCTGGTTGATGCGCACCATGTTGCCGGCCGGGTCGCGGAACGCGCAGTCGCGCGTGCCGTACGGCTGGTCCATCGGCTCCTGCACCACCTCGGCGCCACCGGCCTGCACCTTCTCGAACGCGGCGTCGACGTCGGACGTCGCCAGCACCACCGACGCGTACGAGCCCTTCGCCATGAGCTCGGCGATGGTACGCCGCTCGTCGTCGGTGATGCCGGGGTCGGCCGCGGGCGGGTGCAGGACGATCGACGTCTGCGGCTGCGCGGGCGGCCCGACGGTGATCCAGCGCATGTCGCCGTAGCCGACGTCGTTGCGCACCTCGAAGTCGAGGACGTCGCGGTAGAACGCGAGCGACGCCTCGGGGTCGTCGGCCGGGAGGAACGTGTAGTGGATGAGGAGGTCCATGCCCCCCACGCTAGGACCGTGCGCCCGTCCGCTGCTTCTCGGATCCTGACCGGTCGCGCCGGGGGCGCGTCACCTGCTTGGTCACGCAGCTCGGCACACCCGCCATGTCGCCCGCGGCGCGCCGCCGGTACTCCGACGGCGAGAGGCCGACCAGCTCGGAGAACCGCGTGCTGAACGTCCCCAGCGAGCCGCAGCCGACCGCGAAGCACACGTCCGTGACCGACAGGTCACCGCGGCGCAGCAACGTCATCGCGCGCTCGATGCGCCGCGTCATGAGGTAGGAGTACGGGGACTCCCCGAACGCGGCCCGGAACTGCCGGCTCAGGTGCCCGGCCGACATGTGGGCGCCCCGCGCGAGCGCCTCGACGTCCAGCGGCTGCGCGTAGTCGCGGTCGATGCGGTCCCGCACCGTGCGCAGCAGCCGCAGCTCGTGCAGGCGGGCGTCGGACGCGGTGGTCATGGGGACAGCCTGCCTCGCGCAGCCCGACCTGCCCAGCCCGGCACGCCTGACCAGCCTGCCTGCCCGGCGCGCTACCGGACCGCCCGGACCCCCAGCGGGGCGGTGCCCGCCCGCACCGGCGCCGGCAGCGCGCTCGCCCCCATGAGGAACGCGTCGACGCTCGCCGCCGCGGCACGCCCCTCGGCGATCGCCCACACCACGAGCGACTGCCCGCGGCCCGCGTCGCCCGCGACGAACACGCCCGGGACGTCGGTCGAGAAGTCGTCGTGCCGGTCGAGCGTCCCGCGGCCCGCGTGGGTCACGCCGAGCGTGTCGAGCAACGGGCCCGGCTCGGCACCCGTGAACCCGAGCGCGAGCAGCACGAGTCCGGCGGGCAGCTCGCGCCGCGTCCCGGGCACCGGCCGGAACCGGCCGCCCACCGCCTCGACGTCCTCGACCTCGACCGCGCGCACGGCACCGGCGCCGTCGTCGAGGAACCGCACCGTGCTCGTCGCCCAGACCCGCTCGCCGCCCTCGTCGTGCGCGCTCGACGTGCGCAGCACGCGCGGGTACGTCGGCCAGGGCTGGTCGGCGGGGCGGTCCGCGGGCGGGCTCGGCAGGATCTCGAGCTGCGTGACCGAGCGGGCACCCTGCCGCAGCGCCGTGCCCAGGCAGTCGGCGCCCGTGTCGCCGCCGCCCACGACGACCACGTCGAGCCCCGTCGCCAGCACCTGGTCCGGCACGTCGTCACCGACCGCCGTGCGGTTGCCGTGCGGCAGGTACGTCATCGCCTGCTCGACGCCGCGCAGGTCACGGCCCGGCACCGGCAGGTCGCGCGGCACGGTCGACCCCGTCGCCAGCACGACCGCGTCGTACCGCGCCCGCAGCTGCTCGCCCGTGACGTCGACGCCGACGTCGACGCCCGTGCGGAACCGCGTGCCCTCGGCGCGCATCTGCTCCAGGCGCCGGTCGACCACCCGCTTCTCAAGCTTGAACTCCGGGATGCCGTAGCGCAGCAGACCGCCCGGACGGTCGGCGCGCTCGTAGACCACGACCGTGTGCCCGGTGCGCGTGAGCTGCTGCGCGCACGCCAGGCCCGCCGGACCGGACCCGACGACCGCGACCGTGTGCCCCGACAGGCGCCCCGGCACGTGCGGCGTCAGCAGCCCGCGGTCGAACCCCTCCTCCGCGACCGCCACCTCGACGTGGCGGATAGTCAGCGGCTCACCGTCGATCCCCAGCACGCACGCGGCCTCGCACGGCGCCGGGCACACGCGCCCCGTGACCTCGGGGAAGTTGTTGGTCGCGTGCAGCCGGTCGCACGCGTCGGCCCACTGCCCGCGCCACGCGAGGTCGTGCCACGCCGGCATCTCGTTGCCCAGCGGGCACGCCGAGTGGCAGAACGGGATGCCGCAGTCCATGCAGCGCCCCGCCTGGCGCCGCACGAGCGCGACGTCGTCGGGGTGGCCGGCGCGGTGTGCGTGCACCTCGTGCCAGTCGAGCAGCCGCACGGCGACCGGCCGGTCGGCCGGCAGCTCACGGTGCCGCGTCGTCAGGAAGCCACGGGGGTCGGCCACGGTCGCTCCGGGGTGCGAGAAGTTCCCCCGCGATCCGCGGGAGCGCGACGCGGGGCTCGCGTGAACGCTAGGGCGCGCACCGGCGCCGGCCGCGGGTCCGAGGTCCCGGATGCCCCGTGCGCCCGGCGGCGCGGTGCCACCGGGACGCGACGACGCGCGGGCGACGCGCGGCCGTCCCCCGCGTGTCCGGACGGCGACAGGTCGGCGCTCGCCGGGTGAAAAACGCGCGCCTGCGTTCGTGCCGGGGACCGGCGCGGGTGACAGTGGTGTCGTGCGCGCGGGAGGGGACGTCGACGACGGTCCCGGGCGTGCGCCCGCACCCGTGGCCGCGCCGCGCCACCCGTACTTCGACGACCCGACCGGGGTCGTCGCGCTCGCGCACCGCGGGTTCGCGCTCGACGGCCGCGAGAACTCGCTCACGGCGTTCGGCGCCGCGGTCGACCTCGGGTTCCGGTACGTCGAGACCGATGCGCACGCGACGTCCGACGACGTCGCCGTGGCGCTGCACGACGAGACCCTCGACCGGACCACCGACGCCGAGGGACTGGTGTCCGAGCTGCCGTGGTCCGTCGTGGGCCGCGCGCTCATCGGCGGCGTCGACCCCGTCCCGCGGCTCGAGGACGTGCTGGGCACGTGGCCGGACCTGCGCGTCAATGTCGACGTCAAGAGCGAGCACGCGATCGTGCCCGTCGCCGACGCGATCGAGCGCACCGCGTCGCACGGGCGGGTGTGCGTGACGTCGTTCTCGGCCGTCCGCCGGCGCGAGACCCTCGCGCGGCTGACCCGGCCCGTGGCCACGTCGGCCGCGACGGGCGAGGTCGTGCGGTTCCTCGCGGCGCACCGCACGCACGTGCCCCGGCTCGCCGCCCGCGCGCTGCGTCACGTCGACGCGCTGCAGGTCCCGGTCGCGGAGGGCCGGGTCCGGGTCGTCGACGCGGGCACGGTCGCCGCCGCGCACGCCGCGGGCCGTCACGTGCACGTGTGGACCGTCAACGACCCCGCCGAGATGCACCGGCTGCTCGACCTGCGCGTCGACGGACTGGTCACCGACCGCGCCGACCTGCTGCGCGACGTCCTGCGCGACCGCGGCACCTGGTCCTGACGGCCCTCCCCTCCCACCCGCGACCGGAACCCGACCCACCATCCGGTCACCGCGACCGGAACACCGGTCACCGTCCGGGGCCTCCATCGGTGAACCACGTTCCGGTCGACGTGGCACCGCGTCCGCCCGTCCGCCCGTCCACCGCGACCGGAACCTGACTCACCGTCCGAGGCCCCTGACTGTGAACCAGGTTCCGGTCGGCGGGACGCGACGCCACCGCCACCCCGCGACCGGAACACCGGTCACCGTCCGAGGCCCCGTCCGGTGAGCCGTGTCCCGGTCGGCCCCACCCCCGCCCACGAGCGGAACGTAGCTCACCGTCCGGCGTCCCATTCGGTGAGCCGTGTTCCGGTCGGCAGGACCCCGACACCCCCGCCCACGAGCGGAACACGGCTCACCGAACCACGGTCCCGTCGGTGAACCAGGTCCCGGTCGGCACCACCCCCCACCCACGAGCGGAACGTGGCTCACCGGATGACGGCCCATTCGGTGAGTCGTGTTCCGGTGGCGGGTGGGGCTGTGGACGGGGCGTCGGGTGTCGGTGCGGTTCGCTAGCGTGCGTCGGGTGACAGCGGTGGGGCACGGACGGGCCGGGGCGCACGGACGGGCCGGGGTGCACGGACGGGCCGACGGGGGTGCGACGGCGGGCCGGCTGCGCGTGCACACCTCCGAGCGTGCCGACGTGCTGGTCGACGCGCTCGCCGAGCTGCTCGCGGAGGTGCCGCCGGGCAGCGACCCGTTCGCGCGCGAGGTCGTCGCGGTGCCGACGCGGGGCGTCGAGCGGTGGGTCGCGCAACGGCTGTCGCACCGGCTGGGCGCCAGCCCCGACGACGAGGGCGGCGTGTGCGCCCGCATCGACTTCGACCCGCCGACGCGGCTCGTGCGGGACGCTGTCGCGGCCGCCACGGGCACGTCGCGCGACGACGACCCGTGGGAGCCCGAGCGCCTGGTGTGGCACGTGCTGCGCGCGGTCGACGACGCGGTCGCCGCCGGGACGTCGTGGGCCGCTCCGCTCGCGCGGCACGTGACCGACGAGGGCGGACGCGACGACGTACGGGCCGGGCGACGGCTGCGGCTCGCGCAACGGCTGGCGGGCGCGTTCACGGCGTACGCGGCGCAGCGCCCGTCGCTCGTCGTGGCGTGGGCCGCGGGCCGGGACGACGACGGCACGGGCGCACCGCTGCCGGCCGACCTCGCCTGGCAGGCGCCCCTGTGGCGCGCCGTGCGCACCGCGGTCGACGCCCCGAGCCCCGCGGAGCTGCTCGCCGACGCCACCCGCCTGCTGCGCGCCGACCCGGACCGCGTCGACCTGCCGGCGCGGCTGTCGGTGCTCGGCCCCTCGCGGCTGCCGCAGGCGCACGTCGACGTGCTGAGCGCGCTCGCCGTGCACCGCGACGTGCACGTGTGGCTGCCGCACCCGTCCCCCGTCCTGTGGCGACGGGCCGCGGCGGCGGCCCTCCCGACCACGCCGCCACCCACCGACGCACCCGCCGCCGCACCGACCACGACGGGCGTGCCGCACCCCGGCATGGGCGTGGCGCACCCCGCCACCGGCGTGGCGCACCCCGGCACCGGCGTGGCGCCCCGGCGGCGCGACGTGCCCACCGTCGCGGTGCACCCCCTGCTCGCCTCGACCGCGCGCGACGCGACCGAGCTCGGGCTGCGGCTCGTCGCGACCGGTGCGGACGTCACCCACCACCCGGCCCCGCCGCCACCGCGGACCGTGCTCGGGTCGCTGCAGGCGGCGCTGCGCGCGGACGAGCGACCCGCGACCCGGGTCGCCACCGCGCCCGGTGACCGCAGCGTGCAGGTGCACGCGTGCCACGGCCGCGGGCGGCAGGTCGAGGTGCTGCGCGAGGCCGTGCTCGGGCTGCTGGCGGACGACCCGACGCTGCAGCCGCGCGACGTCGTCGTGCTGTGCCCGGACGTCGAGGCGTTCGCGCCGCTGGTGGTCGCCGCGTTCGGGGCCGCGGCGGCGTCCGGGGGGCCCGACGGCGCGGGCGACCCGACGGACCGCGGCAGGCGTCCGGCCGTGCACCCCGGTCGCACGCTGCGGGTCCGCGTCGCCGACCGCGCCCCGGCGCGCACCAACCCGCTGCTGCGCGTGCTGTCCGAGCTGCTCGCGCTCGCCGGGTCGCGCGTCACGGCGTCGGGCGTCGTGGACCTCGCGGGGCTGCCCGCGGTGCGCCGACGCTTCGGGTTCGACGACGCCGCGACGGAACGGCTGCGCGCGTGGGCGCTCGAGTCCGGCGTCCGGTGGGGCGAGGACCAGGACCGCCGCGCGAGGTACGGGCTGGGCGGCGTCGCGCAGGGCACGTGGCGCACGGCCACGGACCGCCTGCTGCTGGGCGTCGCGATGGCCGAGGAGGACCACCGGTTCGTCGGCTCGGCGCTGCCGCTGGACGACGTGGACAGCACCGACGTCGACCTCGCGGGCCGGTTCGCCGAGCTCGTCGACCGCCTCACGGCCCTGCTGCACGACCTCGACGGCACGCGCCCCGCCTCGGCCTGGTTCGACGCGCTCGACCGCGCGCTCGTGCTGCTCACGGCCGCGGACCCGACGGACGCCTGGCAGGAGGTCGGCGCGCACGCCGTGCTCGCCGACGTGCGCGCGTCGGCCGCCGGGACGGACGTCGCGCTGCGCCTGCCGGACGTGGTCGCGCTGCTCGAGCCGCGCCTCGCGGGCCGGCCGACGCGCGCCGGGTTCCGCACCGGTGCGCTGACCGTGTGCTCACTCGAGCCGATGCGTGCCGTGCCGCACCGCGTGGTCTGCCTGCTGGGCCTCGACGACGGCGCGTTCCCGCGCACGGGTGCACCCGACGGCGACGACGTGCTCGCGCGCGACCCGCTGGCCGGCGAGCGCGACCGCCGCGCCGAGGACCGGCAGCTGTTCCTCGACGCGGTCGCCGCGGCGGGCGACCACCTGGTGGTCGTGCACAGCGGCGCGGACGAGCGCACGGGCGCGCCGCGTCCGCCGGCGGTGCCGGTGGGTGAGCTGCTGGACGCCGTCGACGAGGCGGTCGAGCTGCCGGCCGGGCGGCCGGCGCGCGAGGCGCTCGTCGTGCACCACCCGCTGCAGACGGTCGACGAGCGCAACTTCGCCCCGGGCGCGCTGGGGCGGCCGGGGCCCTTCAGCTTCGACGACGTGGACCGCAGCGCCGCCGTCGTCGCCCGCGGGCCGCGGCACGCACGTCCGCCGCTGCTGACCGAGCCGCTGCCGCCGCCCGGCGAGCAGGTCGTGGACCTCGACGACCTGGTGTCCGCGCTCGAGCACCCCGTGCGGGCGTTCGTGCGACGCCGCCTGGGCGTGCTCGTGCCGGGCGAGACCGAGGACCTCGACGACCGGCTGCCGCTCGCGCTCGCGCCGCTGAACGGCTGGGCGGCGGGCGACCGGCTGCTCGCGGCCGTGCTGGACGGCGTCGACCTGACCCGGGCGGCGGCCGCGGAGCGGCGGCGCGGCAAGGTGCCGCCCGGCAACCTCGGCGGTGCGGCCCTCGCCGACGTCGCGACGAGGGTCGCGGCCGTCGCCGACGCCGCGGTGCCCGTGCTGGGCGCGGCGGCGGAGACCCTGGACGTGACCGTGCCGCTGCCCGGGGGCCGGACGTTGACCGGCACGGTGCCCGGGGTGCACGGCGACGTCCTGGTCCGGGCCGTCTACGCGCGGCTGGGGGCCAAGCACCGGCTGCGTGCCTGGGTGCGGCTGCTCGCCCTGGCCGCGAGCCCGGGGGCGCCTGCGGTCCGGGGCGCCGCGACCGTCGGACGTGGCCCCGGGTCGAGCCCCACGGCGGCGACGTCGTGGCTCGCGCCGCCACCGCCGGACGACGCGCGCCGCCTGCTCGCGGACCTCGTCGCCGTCCGGGACCGCGCGCTGTGCGCACCGCTCCCCCTGCCCGTCGCCGCTGCCGGCACGTACGCCCGGCGCCGCCACGGGCACGACGACCCCGCCGGGGCGCTCGCCGACGCCGAGCACGCGCTGCGGGACCGCTTCGAGCACACCGACGAGTACCACGTGCTCGCGTGGGGCGACGGGTTCACGCTCACGGCCGTCGCGGGTGACCCGACGCCCGCCGACCGCGCCGCGTGGCCCGACGAGCCGACGCTGCTGGGTGCGCTCGCGCGTACGGTCTGGGACGCGCTGCTCACGCACGAGGGCCGGGGAGCCGCATGACCGCGACGACGGCGCCCGACGTGTTCGACGTCTGCGGGCCGCTGCCCACGGGGACGACCGTGCTCGAGGCCAGCGCGGGCACGGGCAAGACGTTCACGATCGCGGCGCTGGCCGCGCGGTACGTCGCCGAGGGGCACGCGCGCCTCCCGGAGCTGCTGCTGGTGACGTTCGGCCGCGCGGCGACGAGCGAGCTGCGTGACCGGGTGCGTGCGCGGCTCGTCGGGACCGAGCGTGCGCTGCGGGACCCCGCGGCCCGGACCAGCGACGACGCACTCGTCCGGCACCTGGCGGACGTCGACGACGCCGAGCTGGCACGCCGCCGCGACCGGCTGACGGTCGCGCTGTCGCAGGTGGACGCCGCGACGATCACGACGACGCACGGGTTCTGCCAGCAGATGCTGCGCGCCCTGGGCACGACCACGGGCGGCGGCGTCGTCGAGCCCGGCGCGACGCTGCTGCCCGACGTCGCGGACCTCGAGGCGGAGGTGGTCGACGACCTGTACCTCGCGGCGTACGCGGGCGCCGACCACCCCGTGCTGACCGTGGCCGACGCGCGCGAGGTCGCACGCGCGGCCGTCAGCGACCACGCCGCGCTCCTGGCCCCGGACGACGCGCCGCCCGGCACCCCGCCCGACCACCGGTACCGCCTGGCGCGGGCCGTGCGCCGCGAGGTCGTGCGCCGCCGCCGCGCCGCGCACGTCGTCGACTACGACGACCTGCTGACCCTGCTGCACGCCGCGCTCACGGACCCGGTGACGGGTGCGGCGGCCGCCGGGCGCGTGCGCGCGCCCTACCGCGTCGTGATGGTCGACGAGTTCCAGGACACCGACCAGGTGCAGTGGCAGATCCTGCGCACGGCGTTCCACGGCCACCGCACGCTCGTGCTCATCGGCGACCCCAAGCAGGCGATCTACGCCTTCCGCGGTGCCGACGTGCACACGTACCTCGAGGCCCGGGACGTCGCGACGACGTCGACGCTGGGACGCAGCTGGCGCACCGACGCCCCCGTGCTCGACGGCCTGGCGCACCTCATGGGCGGCGCCGCGCTGGGCGACCCGCGGATCGTGGTGCACCCGGTCGAGGCCGCGCACACCCGGCGCCGCCTGGACGGTGGCGCGCCCGTGGTGGTGCGGCGCGTGACCCGCGGCGCGGTCGGTGCGGGCAGCGCGGCGCCGCGCGTCGACACGGTCCGGTCCCTGGTCCACCGCGACGTCGCGGCCCAGGTGGTGCGCACGCTGCGCGACAGCCGGCTGCGGGACGGCGGGCGATCGCGCCCGGTGCTGCCCGGTGACGTCGCGGTGCTCGCGCGGCGCAACGCCGACGCGCTGGCCGTGCGCGAGGCGCTGTCCGCTGCCGGCGTGCCGGCCGTCGTGTCGGGCCTGTCGAGCGTGTTCTCGACGTCCGCGGCCCGCGACTGGCTCGTCCTGCTCAGCGCGCTCGCGTCGACCGGCGACTCCGCGCGCGTCGCCGCCGCGGCGCTCACACCGTTCGTCGGCTGGGACGCCGCCCGCCTCGCCGGTGCGGACGACCTCGCGCACGAGGACCTGGCGGACCTGCTGCGCGGCTGGTCGCACGTGCTCGCCGGTCAGGGCGTCGCGGCGCTGCTGCAGGCGGCCGCCGCGGCCGGGCTGCACGAGCGGCTCGCCGCCCGCGTGGACGGCGAGCGCACGCTCACCGACGTGCGTCACGTGGGAGAGGTGCTGCACGCCGCCGCCCGCGACGCCGGCCTCGGCGCCGCGGCGCTCACGGAGTGGCTGCGCGCCCGCATCGACGAGGCCGCGGGCGACTACGCCGAGGAGCGCAGCCGACGGCTCGAGACCGACGCGGCGGCCGTGCAGGTCGTGACCGTGCACGCCGCGAAGGGCCTGGAGTTCCCCGTGGTCCTGGTCCCGTTCGCGTGGGACCGGTTCGTGCCGCGCACCCCGACCGTGCTGCGCCACCACGACGACGACGGCACGCGCCGCCTGCACGTCGGCGGCCCGGGCAGCCCGGGGTACGACGCCGCGCGCGCCCGCCACCAGGCCGAGGAGGCCGGTGAGGACCTGCGCCTCGCGTACGTCGCGCTCACACGCGCGAGCAGCCAGGTCGTCGTGTGGTGGGCGCCCAGCACGGTGTCGGCGTCGGGGGCCGTGGGACGCCTGACGCTCGGCGCACGCGACGCGCAGGGACTGCCGCCGGACACCGTCCCCGTGCCGCGCGACGACCAGGCCGCCGCGGCGTTCGACGCGCTCGCGGCCCGGTCGGGCGGCACGGTCGTGCACGAGACGGTCGACGGCCCGCCGCCCGTCGTGCGCTGGGAACCGCCGCGCGGCGAGGCGGTGCCGCTCGCAGTCGCGCACCTGCACCGGCCGGTCGACACGACGTGGCGGCGCACGTCGTACTCGGGGCTGACGGCCGCCGCGCACGACGCCGGCCCGGCGGGCCCGGCGGCACCGGACCGGGTCGGTGTGGCCGACGAGCCCGAGGACCCCGGGATCCAGGACGAGGCGGACGGCCCGGTGCCGGTGCCCCTGCCGCACGCGGGCCACGGCGACACGCCGGACCCCGACGTCCCGGCGCGCACCACGCCCGACCCCGCCCTCGTGGCGGCGCTGCGCGCGGTGCCCTCCCCGCTCGCGGACCTGCCGGGCGGCACGGCGTTCGGGACGCTCGTGCACCACGTGCTCGAGCGCGTCGACACGGCCGCCGACGACCTGCAGGGCGAGCTGCGCGCGCGCTGCGCCGAGGCCGCCGGGCGCGGGGGTGGGCTCGGCGTCGACCCCGTCGTGCTGGCCGCCGCGCTGCTGCCCGCGCTGCACACGCCCGGCGGTCCGCTGCTGGGCGGCCGCACGCTCGCCCAGGTGCCGCCGCACGACCGGCTCGCGGAGCTCGACCTCGAGCTGCCGCTCGCGGGCGGCGACCTCGGTGCCGCCGGCCGGCGCCCGGCGACGCTGGGTGACGTCGCCGACCTGCTGCGCACGCACGTGCCGCCCGACGACCCGTTCGCCGCGTACGCGGACCGCCTCGACGCGTTGCACGCCGACGACGCGACCCGACCCGGTGCGCTGCGCGGGTACCTCACGGGCAGCATCGACGCCGTGCTGCGCGTCGACGTCGAGGGCGGCACCCGGTACGTCGTCGTGGACTACAAGACCAACCGCCTGGGCCCGCCCGACGAGCCGCTGACCGCGTGGCACTACCGGCCCGACGCGATGCGCGTCGCGATGCTCGACGCGCACTACCCGCTGCAGCTGCTGCTGTACACGGTCGCGCTGCACCGGTTCCTGCGCTGGCGGCTGCCGGGGTACGACCCGGCGCGGCACCTGGGTGGCGGTGCGTACCTGTTCGTGCGCGGCATGTGCGGGCCGGCGACGCCCGTGGTCGACGGGTCGCCGTGCGGGGTCGTGTCGTGGCGGCCGCCGGCGCCGCTGGTCGTGGCCCTGTCGGCGCTGCTCGACGGCAGGGGGACGGGACCGTGACGGCGCCGGACGGCCGGACGGCGCCGGCCGCGCCGGGCCTGCACCCGCCCGCGGGACCGCGCCACGGACCGGGTACGGACGTCGACGCCGGTGACCCGCGCCGCCCCTGGCGCGCGGGACCGCTGCTGTCGGCGTTCGCCGCGGCGGGCGTCCTGACGTCGGCCGACGTGCGCGTCGCCGAGCGGCTGGGGGACCTGATGGGCGAGGACGACCCGGCCGTGCACCTGGCCGCCGCGCTGGCCGTGCGCGCGGTGCGCTCCGGCTCGGTGTGCGTCGACCTGGCCGACGCCCCGACGCTCGTGGCCGAGGGCTCGCCCGACGACCCCGACGCACCACCGCCGGACGTCGCGCTGCCGTGGCCGGACCTCGACGCCTGGACCGCGGCCGTGCGCCGCAGCGCACTCGTCGCCGACGGCGTCGCAGGTCCCGCGGACCGCCCCGTGCGGTGGGTCGACGGGCGCGTCTACCTCGACCGGTACTGGCGCGACGAGCAGGTCGTGCGCCGGGACGTCGACGCGCGGCTCACGGCGCTGCTCGACGTCGACGACACCGCGCTGCGCACCGCCGTGCGCGCCCGGTTCGCACGTCCGCAGGACGCCCGGCAGCGGCTGGCCGCCGCGACCGCCGCGCTGTCCCGGCTGACGGTGCTCACAGGCGGACCGGGGACGGGCAAGACGACGACGGTCGCGCGTCTGGTCGCGGTCCTGCGCGACGTCACGGGCCCCGCGTCGCGGGTCGCGCTCGCCGCGCCGACGGGCAAGGCCGCCGCCCGGCTCCAGGAGGCCGTCAACGCCGAGCTCGCGCGGCTCACGGGCGAGTCCGGCGACGCGGCCGCGCCGCTCACCGCGTCGACCGTGCACCGCCTGCTCGGGTGGCGGCCGTCCAGCACACGCTTCGCGCACGACCGCACGCACCGGCTCCCGCACGACGTCGTCGTGCTCGACGAGGCGTCGATGGTGTCCCTGCCGCTGCTCGCACGCGTGCTCGACGCGCTGCGGCCCGACGCGCGCCTCGTGCTCGTGGGCGACCCGGACCAGCTCGCGTCGGTGGAGGTGGGCGCGGTGCTGGGCGACCTCGTCGCCCGACCGACGCGCCCGGGCCCGCTGCCGGCGCGGTTGGCGCGGATCGTCCCGGACGACGTGCCCGGCACGACGTCGCCGGCCGACCGGGACAGCGAGGACGCGCGGGACGTCGCCGCCCTGCACGGCGGTGTCGTGCGGCTCGTCGTGCCGCACCGCTTCGGCCACGACCTCGGCGCGCTCGCGGACGCGGTGCGCCGGGGTGATGCGGACGCGGCGCTCGGCCTGCTGCGGGCGGGCGGGGCGCACGCGACGCTCGTCGAGCCGGCCGGTGAGGTCCCGGCCGACGACGAGGTGCCGGGCCTGCGGATCGACGTCGGCGCCACCGGTGCCCTGGTCGCCGCGTCCGCGAGCGCCGGCGACGCCACGGGTGCGCTCGAGGCGATGGGGGCGCACCGCCTGCTGCTCGCGCACCGGCGTGGACCGGCCGGTGTGGCCCGGTGGGCCGCGCTCGCGGCGCGGTGGGTCGAGGACGCGACCCACGAGCCCGCGCACGGCCCGTGGCCGGTGGGCCGCCCCCTGCTCGTCACCACCAACGACCGCACGACCGGCCTGTCCAACGGGGACACGGGCGTGATCGTGGCGGACGGCGCCGGCGGTGTGGTCGCGGCGTTCGGCGAGCCGCGCGCGCCGCGGCTCGTCCGCCCGCACCGACTGCCCGCGGTCGAGACCGTGCACGCGATGACCGTGCACCGCGCGCAGGGCAGCCAGTTCGCGTTCGTCACGGTCGTGCTGCCGCCCGCGTCGTCCCCGCTGCTGACCCGCGAGCTCCTGTACACGGCGATCACCCGCGCGCGCGAGCACGTGCGCGTCGTCGGCTCGGCCGACGCCGTCCGCGCGGCGGTCGAGCGACCGGTGCGCCGCGCGAGCGGTCTGCGGTTCGACCGCTGAGGGCTGGCCGCACACCGGCAGACCGTCGGACCGACGAGGGGCTCGAGGGGATGCCGCCTCCGCGAGAGGGCCGACCCGGGCCGCGTCGCTCAGCAGCAGCGCTCGTGCGCGGCGGACTCGCGTGCGTCGTCGCGTGCCCGCCACCACTGCGCGCGCGTGAGCGGCTCGCGCTCGGGGTGCGTGCGGGCGTGCGCGACGTAGCGGTCGTACGCGGCCTCACCCGTCAGCTCCCGCACGTACCACCGCACCCCGCGGACCACGACCCGCACGCGCCCCCACCACCCGCGCGAGAGGTCGATCCAGCCCCTGTGGGCGGCCGCCTGGACGGAGCCCACGTCAGTGCCTCCCCGCCGCGAGCAGGTGCGGGTCGCCGACCACCGCGTACTCCGCCTCGACCTTGCGCTCCAGCGGGTGCGCCCCCAGCCCGGACGGCGCGTAGAAGTGCGACGGCTCGGGCGGGTCCTCGCTGTGCTCGACGTCCTCGCCCCGCGCGGCCCCGGCCCGCAGCGCCTGCACCACCGACACCAGCGCGGCAGCCATGAGCAGCGCCACGAGCACGACGAACGCGACGGACAGCGTGCCCTGGATCGCGGTGTTGCGGACCGTGGCGTGGGCGTCGGCGAGCGCCTGCCCGCTCAGGTCCCCGGCCGCGATCCTGTCCTTGGTCGCCTGGTGCAGCGCCCAGTACCCGACGGCCAGGTCGGAGGAGAAGATCTTCTGGTACGACGCGGTGAACGTGGTCGCGGTGTCGAGCACGAGCGGCACGAGCGGGATCCAGACCCACCGCAGGTAGCCCTTCTTGACGACCATCACGGTGACGACGGTCAGCGCGCACGCCGCGATGAGCTGGTTCGCGATCCCGAACAGGGGGAACAGCGTGCGGATGCCGCCGTTGGGGTCGGTCACACCCATGAGCAGCAGCGATCCCCACGCGGCGACGACGACGCCCGTCGTGAGCCACGACCCGAGCCGCCAGCTCGGGTCGCGGAACTTCGGCGCCGCGTTCCCGATGGCGTCGCCGAGCTGGAAGCGCGCGACGCGTGTCACGGCGTCGACGGCGGACAGGATGAACAGCGCCTCGAACATGATCGCGAAGTGGTACCAGAACGACATCATCGCCTTGCCGCCGACGACGTTGTGCATGATGTTCGCCATCCCGACCGCGAGCGTCGGGGCGCCGCCGGTGCGGGACACGACGGACGGCTCGCCGACGTCGGTCGCGACGGCCGCGAGCGCCGCGGCGCCGGTGAGCGTGACGTCCGCGCCGTCGACGACGGTCTGCCACGTGATCTCGGGCTGGTCACCGGCGGGGTCGGAGACGCGGAGGTTGGCGATGGCGGCCTCGGCGTTCTCCTCGGCCGTCGCGTCGGCGGAGTAGGACTCCCCCGCGGTCGACTGGATCGCGGCGGGCGACATGTTCATCGAGAAGTACACGCCCTGGTTGAGCGACACCGCGGCGGCCAGCGCCATGATCGCGACGAACGACTCCATCAGCATGCCGCCGTACCCGATCATGCGGGTCTGCGACTCCTTCTGGATCATCTTGGGCGTCGTTCCGGACGACACCATGGCGTGCATGCCGGACAGCGCACCGCACGCGATGGTGATGAACAGGAACGGGAACAGCGCCCCGGCGAACACCGGCCCCTCGGTGTTGAACGCGAACTCGGTGACGTCGGGCATCTGCGCGACCGGGCGGACGACGACGATGCCGACGGCGAGCACGACGATCGTGCCGACCTTCATGAACGTCGACAGGTAGTCGCGTGGGGTGAGCAGCAGCCACACGGGCAGCACCGCGGCGAGGAAGCCGTAGATCACCATGCACACGACGAGCGTCGTCGGCGTGAGGTGGAGGAGCTCGCCCCACGACGACTCGGCGACCCAGCGCCCGCCGACGATCGCGGCGATGAGCGCGACGAACCCGATGGCCGACACCTCGGAGACGCGCCCGGGGCGCAGGAACCGCAGGTACAGGCCCATGAGCAGCGCGATCGGGATGGTGCACCCGACGGAGAACACGCCCCACGGGGACTCGGCGAGCGCGTTGACGCAGACCAGCGCGAGGACCGCCAGCACGATCATCAGCATGACGAACACGACGACGATCGCGACGGTGCCGCCGAAGCGCCCGACCTCGTCGCGGGCCATCTGCCCCAGCGACCGCCCGCCGCGGCGCATCGAGTAGAACAGCACGAGCATGTCCTGCACGCCGCCGGCGACGACGACGCCGAGGATGATCCACAGCGTGCCGGGCAGGTAGCCCATCTGGGCCGCGAGCACGGGGCCCACCAGCGGCCCGGCGCCCGCGATGGCCGCGAAGTGGTGCCCGTACAGCACGCGCCGGTCGGTGGGGTCGAAGTCGCGGCCGTTGTTGACGCGCTCGGCGGGCGTGGCGCGGGTGTCGTCGGGTCGCATGATGCGCCGCTGGATGTACAGCGCGTAGAACCGGTACGCGATCGCGTACGTCGCGACCGCGGTGACGACGAACCAGATGGTGCTGACCCGCTCCCCGCGGACGACCGCGAGCATCGTCCAGCCCGCCGCGCCGACCAGCGAGATCGCGATCCACAGCGCGACCTTCGCCGGCGTCCACCGCGGTCTCTCGACGACTCCGACGGGCACCCCGCGGTCGTCGCGCAGGATCTCGGCCTGCTCGTCGGGCGTGTACTCGGGCAGCTGCGCGTCGCGCGTGGTGGTCATGTCAGCTCCGTCGACGACGATGTCCGGCCATCGTCGTTCCCCCCGACGGGCCCCGTCGTCCGATCATCGCCCCGACGGGGGTAGCCCGCCCGGGTGACCACCTGCACGGCGTGTCGCACCACCACGCCGCACGGCCCGGCCCCCACCCCGCACCCACCGCCCCCACCCGCACCCCCCCACCCACCCCACCCCACCCCGCCGAGTGCGGCACAAGACCGCCGAGTGCGGCAGGAACGAGTACCGCACTCGGCGCCGATGTACCGCACTCGGCGAGGTGGGGGTGCGGGGTGGGTGCGCTCGACATCCGGTGGGGGCGGTGGGAGGATGGTGGAAACGTTTGCAGTCTTCCATCGCCGTCACCACCACCGCCCACGGGAGCGTCGTTGACCGTCCCCACGCCCGGCACCGTCGCCGGGAGCCCCGTCCCGCTCGCCGACGTCGCGCTGCTGCTCGCCCCGGACGACGACGTCGCGGTCACCACGCGTGACGTCCCGGCGGGCACCGCCCTCGCCCTCGCCTCCGGCCCCGCGACGGTGGGCGCCGACGTCCCCCGCGGCCACAAGCTCGCGGTCCGTGCGCTGCCCGCCGGCACCCGGGTGCACAAGTACGGCCAGGTCATCGGCCGCACGACCACCGACGTCGTGCCCGGCGCCCACGTGCACGCGCACAACCTCGGCATGGACTCCGTGGCCCACGACTACGAGTTCGGCACCGCGCGCGTGACGATCCCCCGCGCTGCCGAGCAGCGCACGTTCGAGGGCTTCCGCCGCGCCGACGGCCGCGTCGGCACCCGCTCGTACGTCGGCATCGTGACGTCGGTGAACTGCTCGGCGTCGACGGCCCGGATGATCGCCGACCAGTTCCGTGGGCCCGTGATGGACGCGTGGCCGCACGTCGACGGCGTGGTCGCGCTGACGCACGACTCGGGCTGCGGCCTGGTCCCGGACTCCGAGGGCGGGCAGGTGCTGCGCCGCACGCTGCGTGGCTACGCGGCCCACCCGAACGTGCAGGGGCTGCTCGTGCTGGGCCTGGGCTGCGAGATGCTCGCCGTCCAAGGGCTCCTCGCGGACCTGCCGGCGTCCCCGGACACGCTCGTCGAGCACCTCACCATCCAGGACAGCGGCGGCATCCGCGCGACGGTCCGCGCGGGCGTCGACGTCGTCCGCGCGATGCTCGACGACCTCGAGACCCGCCGCCGCGAGACGGTCCCCGCCTCCGAGCTGGTGCTCGGCCTCAACTGCGGCGGCTCCGACGGCTACTCCGGCATCACGGCCAACCCCGCGCTGGGCCGCGCGTCCGACCTGCTGGTCGCGCAGGGCGGCACGAGCGTGCTGGCCGAGACGCCCGAGGTCTTCGGCGCCGAGCACCTGCTGACGCGCCGCGCGGTCGGCGAGGCCGTCGGCCGGCGCCTGCTGGAGCGCATCGACTGGTGGCAGGACTACATGACGCGCGGCGGCGGCACGCTCGACAACAACCCGTCGCCCGGCAACAAGGCAGGCGGCCTGACGACGATCCTCGAGAAGTCCCTCGGCGCGGTCGCCAAGGGCGGCACCGCGGAGCTGGCGGCGGTGTACGAGTACGCCGAACCGGTCGTCGACCGCGGCTTCACGTTCATGGACACCCCCGGCTACGACCCCGTCTCGGTCACCGGCATCGTCGCGGGCGGCGCCACGGTCGTCGTCTTCACGACGGGTCGCGGCTCGGTGCTGGGCGCCAAGCCCGCCCCGTGCGTGAAGGTCGCGACCAACACCGAGATGTACGAGCGCATGCGCGAGGACATGGACCTCGACGCCGGGCGCATCGTCACGGGCGACGCGACGATCGACCAGGTGGGCCAGGAGATCCTGGACCTCGTCCTGGACGTGGCGTCCGGCCGCGCGACGGTCAGCGAGGAGCTCGACCTGGGCCGCGACGAGTTCGTCCCCTGGCAGCTGGGCGCGGTGACATGACGACGACGGGAGGCGCCGCGCCGACCATCCACGACGTCGCGCGCGCCGCCGGCGTCTCCCCCGCGACCGTGTCACGTGCCATGTCCGGCGGCACCGTGAGCCCCACGACGCGCGCGAGCGTGCAGGACGTCGCCCGGCGTCTGGGCTACCGGCCGTCGCGCGCCGCCCGCGGGCTCGTGACGGGACGCGCGGGCGCCATCGGCCTGCTCGTGCCGGACCTCACGCACGCGTTCTTCGCCGACGTCGCCAAGGGCGTCTCGGGGCGCGCACGACTGGCCGAGCTGCCGGTGTTCGTCACCGACACCGACGAGGAGGCGGCGCTCGAGCTCGACGCCGTGCGCTCGCTGCGGCGCAGCACGGACGGCCTGCTGCTGTGCTCGCCCCGCGCGGGTGACGACGAGCTGCGCGCCGTGGCCGACCCCGCGACGACCGTGCTGGTGCACCGCCGCGTCCCCGGCCTGTCCTCGGTGGCGGGCGACGTCGCGGGCGGCACCCGGCAGGCGCTCGAGCACCTGCACGCGCTCGGGCACCGGCGCGTCGCGTACGTCCCCGGCCGGTACGGCTCGTGGGCCGGCACCCAGCGCGACGCGGGCCTCGCCGAGGCGCCGCCCGGCGTCGACGTCGTCCGCTGCTCCCCCGTCGACCCGACGTTCACCGGGGGCCTGCAGGCGGCCGACCCGCTGCTCACGACGGGTGCGAGCGCGGTCCTCGCGTACAACGACCTGGTCGCGGCAGGACTGCTCGCACGGCTCGCGGCACGGGGGGTGCGCGTCCCGGAGGACCTGAGCGTCGTCGGCTTCGACGACGGTGCGGTCGCGGCGACCAGCCGTCCCGGGCTCACGACCGTCGCGATCCCGCAACGCCGGGCCGGGGCCGCAGCCGTCGAGCTGCTGCTGCGGCTCGTCACCGAGGGACCCGCCGACGCACCCCCCGCACCCGTCGAGCTGACGCTGGCCACCAGCCTCGTCGTCCGGGAGTCCACCGCCCCGACCGACTCTCGCGGGCGGACCTAGGGACGCATGACGTCCCGAACCCCGCCCGCGACGGGCGTCGGCCGGTCGGGTACGCACCTCACGGGTCGCAACCGCGAGGAATTCTCAACTACCGTGTCCCGTTGAGAATGCTTCCGGGCGGCACGGGCCGTCCCGGCCGGACGCTCAGGAGGTACCGGGATGATCGGCCAGCGGGTCACGCGGCAGCGCGTGGCGATCGCGGAGCTGCTCGAGGACGTCGACGAGTTCCGCAGCGCGCAGCAGATCCACCAGATGCTGCAGCAGCGCGGCCAGGAGATCGGCCTGGCCACGGTGTACCGCACGCTCAACGCGATGGCCGAGCAGGGTCAGCTCGAGGTGCTCCTGCAGCCCACGGGCGAGCACACGTACCTGCGCTGCGAGCCGCGTAGCGAGCACCACCACCACCTGGTGTGCCGTGCGTGCGGCCGCACGGTCGACGTCGCCGCGCCCGAGCTCGAGCAGCTCGTCGAGTCCCTGGCGTCGAGCCACGAGTTCACCGACGTCGAGCACTCGATCGACTTCCTGGGCACGTGCCGCGACTGCGCCTCCGCCTGACCCCGACCGCGACACCGCTCACCGTTGGCGCACCCGGGCGGTGAACCAGGTTCCGCTCGGCACGCCGCCAACCCGCCCACCGGAACCTGACTCACCGTCCGGGCACCCCGTCGGTGAGTCACGTTCCGGTCGGCGTGGGGGGCGTGTCGACTCGGCGGGTGCGGGTGCCGATACTGGCGGCAGCACGTGCGGGTGCTGCGGGAGGCACCGGCGCGTTCCGTGACCCGTGACCCGTGACCCGTGAGGAGACCATGACGCACCCCGCCGACGCGCACGCGGACGCGGTCGTGGCGCTCGTGCGCCGCTGGGTCGCCCAGGCCGCCGACCTGCCCGTGGACCCGGCGGCCGCGCAGCTCGCGGCGCTGCTGCGCGAACCGGAGGGGCTGACGTTCGCGGTGGGGTTCGTCGACGGTGTCGTGCGCCCCGAGGACCGCCGGGTGGCGGCGCACCGGCTCCGGGACCTGGCGGCGAGCCCGCCCCGGTTCCTGCCCCCGTACCTGCGCGGCGCGCTGCGGCTGGGAGGTGCGCTCGCACCGGTGCTCCCGGACGTCGTCGTGCCCGTCGCGCGGCGCGTGCTGCGCCACCTCGTCGGCCATCTCGTCGTCGACGCGACCGACCACCGCCTCGGCGCCGCGATCGCGCGGCTGCGGCGCGACGGCACGCGCCTCAACGTCAACCTGCTCGGCGAGGCGGTACTCGGCCGGCACGAGGCCGCGCGGCGGCTGGCGGGCACGCGCCGGCTGCTGGCGCGCGACGACGTCGACCACGTGTCGGTCAAGGTGTCGTCGGTCGTCGCACCGCACGCGCCGTGGGCGTTCGACGCGTCCGTGGCCGACGTCGTCGAGCGCCTGGTACCGCTGTACGAGCAGGCCGCCGCGGCCCCGACGCCGAAGTTCATCAACCTCGACATGGAGGAGTACAAGGACCTGGACCTGACGGTCGAGGTGTTCACGCGCCTGCTGGACCGCCCGTCGCTGTCCGGGCTGGAGGCCGGGGTCGTGCTGCAGGCCTACCTGCCGGACGCGCTGCCCGCGATGCAGCGGCTCCAGGCGTGGGCGGCGGCACGCCGCGCGCGCGGCGGTGCCGGCGTGCGGGTGCGGCTCGTCAAGGGCACGAACCTGCCGATGGAGCGCGTCGAGGCCGAGCTGCACGGGTGGCCCCTGGCGACCTGGGGCAGCAAGCGCGAGACCGACGCGCACTACAAGCGCGTGCTCGACTGGTCGCTGCACCCCGAGCGCATCGCGAACGTCCGCCTGGGTGTCGCCGGCCACAACCTGTTCGACGTCGCGCACGCGTGGCTGCTGGCCGGCGAGCGCGGCGTGCGCGACGGCGTCGAGGTCGAGATGCTGCTGGGCATGGCGCCCGGCCAGGCGGAGGCCGTGCGACGCGACGTCGGCAGCCTGCTGCTGTACACGCCGGTGGTCGCACCGCGCGAGTTCGACGTCGCGATCGCCTACCTGGTGCGCCGGCTCGAGGAGGGCGCGTCGGACGACAACTTCATGTCCGCGGTGTTCGACCTGGCCGACGACGCGGCGCTGCTGGACCGCGAGCGCGAGCGCTTCCTCGCGTCGCTGACGGACGTCGACGCACCGGTCCCGGACCGGCACCGGGTCCCCGACCGGCACGCGGCCGTCCCGCCGTCGGTGCCCGGCGCGTTCGCGAACACGCCGGACACCGACCCGGCGGTCCCGGAGCACCGGGCGTGGGTGCGCGACGTGCTCACGCGCGTCCCGACGTCGCGCCTCGGCGCGGCGGGAGTCGACGCCGCCCACGTGCACGACGTGGGCGCGCTGGACGCGCTCGTGCGCGACGCGCACCGGGCCGGGCGGGAGTGGGGTGCGCGCCCCGCGGCCGAGCGGGCGGCGGTCCTCGACCGTGCGGCGGACGCGCTCGAGGCGCACCGCGCCGACCTGCTCGAGGTCATGGCGTCCGAGGCCGGCAAGACCGTCGACCAGGGCGACCCGGAGGTGTCCGAGGCGGTCGACTTCGCGCACTGGTACGCCGAGCTGGCGCGCGGCCTCGACCACGTCGACGGCGCGCGGTTCGTGCCGGCGACGCTCACGCTGGTCACTCCGCCGTGGAACTTCCCGGTGGCGATCCCGGCGGGATCGACGCTCGCGGCGCTCGCGGCCGGGTCGGGCGTCGTCCTCAAGCCCGCGGGTCCGGCGCAGCGGTGCGGCGCGGTGCTGGCCGAGGCCCTGTGGGAGGCGGGCGTGCCGCGCGACGTGCTGCGCCTGGTGCAGGTCGACGAGGGCACCCTCGGTCGCGCGCTCGTCGCGCACCCGGCCGTGGACCGGGTCGTCCTCACCGGCGCGTACGAGACGGCCGAGCTGTTCCGGTCCTTCCGCCCCGACCTGCCGCTGCTGGCCGAGACGAGCGGGAAGAACGCGGTCGTCGTGACACCGAGCGCGGACCTCGACCTGGCGGTGCGGGACGTCGTGGCGTCGGCGTTCGGGCACGCGGGGCAGAAGTGCTCGGCGGCGTCCCTCGTCGTGCTCGTCGGGTCCGTCGCGAGGTCGCGGCGGTTCCGGTCGCAGCTGCTCGACGCGGTGTCGTCGCTGACGGTCGGGCACCCGCAGGACGCCCGCACGCAGGTGGGTCCGCTCATCGAGCCCGCGGCCGGCAAGCTGCTGACCGGTCTGACGCAGCTCGAGCCGGGTCAGGCGTGGGCCCTGGCGCCGCGGCGGCTGGACGCGTCCGGCACGCTGTGGTCCCCCGGTGTCGTCACGGGCGTGCGGCGCGGGTCGCGCACGCACCGCACCGAGTACTTCGGGCCGGTGCTGGGCGTGATGACGGCCGCGACGCTCGACGACGCGATCGACCTGGTGAACGACGTGGACTACGGCCTGACGTCCGGGCTCCACAGCCTCGACGCCGACGAGGTCGGCACGTGGCTCGCACGGGTGCAGGCCGGGAACCTGTACGTGAACCGCGGCACGACGGGGGCGGTCGTGCGACGCCAGCCGTTCGGCGGGTGGAAGCGGTCGGCCGTCGGTCCGGGCACCAAGGCCGGCGGGCCGAGCTACCTGGCGGGGCTGGGCTCGTGGGCGTCCGCCCGGGCGGCGGCCGGCGCGGCCGTGACCGCGCCGGCCGCGCGGGCCCTGGTGGCCGCGGCGCGCGTCGAGCTGCCGGCCGTGGACGCCGAGCGCGTCGAGCGCGGCGCCCGCAGCGACGCGGCGGCGTGGGCGGACGTGTTCGCGGCACGCGACGTCAGCGCGCTGGTGTGCGAGCGCAACGTGCTGCGGCACGTCCCGGCGGCCGGTCCGGTGCTCGTGCGGCAGGCGGACGACGCGCCGGTCGCCGACCTGGTGCGTGTCGTGGCCGCCGCGGCGGCGGCCGGGGCGACGGTCCAGGTGTCGGTGCCGCGCGCGCTGCCGTCGCGGCTGGTCGCCGCCGTGGCGCGGGTGGGTGCCATGAGCGTCGAGGACGACGCGGCGTGGCGCGCGCGGGTCGGCGCCCTCGCCGGGGGCCGCGTGCGGCTCGTGGGCGCGCCGGCGGCGTCCGTCGCCGAGGCGACCGGGGGTCGGCCCGACGTCGCGGTGTGGGACCACCCGGTGACGGAGGCCGGTCGCGTCGAGCTGCTGCCGTTCCTGCGCGAGCAGGCGGTGAGCGTCACGGCGCACCGGTTCGGCACGCCCCACCACCTCACGGACGAGGTGCTGCCGTCGGCGCGGTGAGCGTCAGTCCCGGGTCAGGGGCGGGTGCAGGGTCGTGACGTCGCCCAGCCGGTAGACGGTCGCCGGACGCCCGCGCCCCTCGGAGCGTGTGCGTCCGGTGTCGACGAGCAGGCCGGGGACCCCCGTGAGCTTGCGGTGGAAGTTGCGCGGGTCGAGCGGCCGGCCCCACACGGCCTCGTACACCTGGCGCAGGTCGGCGACCGTGAGCTCGGGGCCGCAGAACGCCGCGGCGAGCGGGCTGTACTCGAGCTTGGCACGCGCGCGCTCGACGCCGTCGGCGAGCACGCGCGCGTGGTCGAACGCGAGCGGACGGCTCTGGGCGTCGGCGACCGGCACCCACGCGGCGCTCGCGGCGTCGGTGCCGGCCTGCGGCTCGGGCAGGTCCGGGGCGAGCGCGAGGTAGGCGACGGACACCACGCGCATGCGCGGGTCGCGGTCGGGGTCGCCGTAGGAGCCGAGCTGCTCGAGGTGCCCGCGGACGTCGCGCACGCCGGTCTCCTCCGCCAGCTCGCGTGCGGCGGCGGCGTCGAGGCCCTCGTCGGGGCGGACGAACCCGCCGGGCAGGGCCCACCTCCCGCGCCACGGCTCGGCGCCGCGCTCGACGAGCAGCACGCTCAGCACGCCGTCGCGCAGCGTCAGCACGACGAGGTCCACGGTCACCGCGAACGGCGGGAAGTCGGCGGCGTCGTACCCGGGCAACGTCATGCGGCGAGCCTATCTCGTCAACTTGACGATTATCTAGGCGACGGTTTATCGTCGATTCGACGACAAACAGGAGGAGACATGGCCACCATCACGCGCTACCCGTTCGTCCGGCACCTGCGCTCGACGCCCACCGCCCACGTCCTGCAGCTCACGGGCGGCGGGCTGCGCCGCTCGGGCACCGGGCTCGCGTTCTGGTTCCGACCCCTGACGGCCGTGCTGTCGGAGGTACCCGTCGACGACCGCGAGCTGCCGCTCGTCGCGCACGCCCGCACCGCCGACCTGCAGGACGTCACCGCGCAGGTCACCGTCAGCTACCGCTTCGACAACCCCGAGGTCGTCGCCCAACGGCTCGACTTCAGCATCGACCCCGGCACCGGCCGGTGGACCGCCGACCCGTTGCAGCAGGTCGGGCAGCTGCTGGGCGAGCTCGCCGCCGGGCACGTCATGGACGCGCTGGCCGGCAGCACGCTGCGCGACGCCGTCTCGTCGGGTGCCGGGCCGCTGCGCCAGCAGGTCACCGCCGCGCTCGTCGCCGACAAGCGCGTCGCCGCCACGGGCCTGCGCGTGCTCGGCGCGCGCGTCAGCTCGGTGCGCGCCGACGTCGACCTCGAACGCGCGCTGCAGACCCCCGCCCGCGAGGCCGCGCAGTCGGAGGCCGACCGCTCGACGTACGAGCGGCGCGCACTGGCCGTCGAGCGCGAGCGCGCCATCGCCGAGAACGAGCTCACCAACCGCATCGAGCTCGCCGGACGCGAGCAGCAGCTCGTCGCGCAGGAGGGCACCAACGCCCGCGCCCGCGCCGACGAGGCCGCCGCCGCCGCGCTCATCGAGGCCCGCGGCCACGCCGAGCGCCGGCACCTGCAGGCCACCGCCGACGCCGAGGCCACGCGCCTGCAGGGCGAGGCCGACGGCGCCGCCGAGCGTGCCCGCATGGCCGCGCTCGCCGACGTCGAGCAGGGCGTGCTGCTCGCCGTCGCGCTGCGCGAGCTCGCCGCGCACCTGCCGGACATCGGCCAGGTGACCGTCACGCCCGACCTGCTCACCGGGGCGCTCGCCGCGCTGACCGCCGGGCGGGGTGAGTGACGTGACGCTCGCACCCCGGGCCGTCGTCGTGCACCGCCGCTCCGAGCTCGACGAGCTGGTCGACCGGCACGGCACGCGCGGTCAGGTCGAGTTCTTCCTGCGCACGCGCGGGCGCGACCTGGCCGACGTGCAGGCGCGGCACGACGCGCTCGACGACGCGCTGCGCGAGGTCCGCGCGGCCGTCCCGGCGGACTGGCGCCGCGGGGACGTCGAGCGGTCCGACCTGCACCGCTTCGCGTTCGACCCCGAGGACGTCGTCCTCGTCGTGGGGCCCGACGGGCTGGTCGCGAACACCGCGAAGTACGTGCGCGACCAGCCGGTCGTCGGTGTCGACCCCGAGCCGGGGCGCAACGCCGGGGTGCTCGTGCGGCACCGGCCCGCGCAGGTCGCCGGTGTGCTGGGCGACGTCGTCCTGGGTGCCGTCGTCGTCGAGGCCCGCGCGCTCGTGCGGGCGGCGCTCGACGACGGCACGTCGCTCGACGCGCTCAACGACGTGTACCTCGGCCACGTCGGGCACCAGTCCGCGCGCTACCGGCTCACGGCGCCGGACGGCGGCGAGCGGCAGTCGTCGTCGGGCGTCGTCGTCACGACGGGCACGGGGTCGACCGGCTGGGCGACGTCGCTCGCGCGCGGCCGCGACGGCGCTCCCCCGCTGCCCGGGCCGGACGACGACGCGCTCGCCTGGTTCGTGCGCGAGGCGTGGCCGTCGCCGTCGACGGGGGCGACCCGCACCGCGGGGCTGCTCACCGCGGACCAGTCGCTCACGATCGTCGTCGAGTCCGACGCGCTCGTGCTCTTCGGCGACGGGCTCGAGGCCGACCGGCTCACGGCGACGTGGGGCCAGACGGTGCGCGTCGGCGTGGCGGACCGCCGGCTGCTCCTCGTGGCCCCCTGACACCGTGCCGCGCGGTCAGGCGGGTCAGTGCGCGGCGCGTCCCGTGCGCCTGCGCACCTGGTGCACGACGAGCACCACGACGGCCCCGACGAGCAGACCGACGAGCGCGGACGCCAGCGTCCCCACGAGCCACGCGAGGAACCCGCCGACGCCGGCGACGCCGTGCACGGCCTCCTCCAGGTGGTGGACGACCTCGTACAAGCCGTGCCACCCGAGCTCGTCGACGCCCACCAGCAGGATGTGCCCGCCGACCCACAGCATCGCCGCGATCCCGACGGTCGACAGCACCGCGAGCACCCGGGGCATCGCCGTGACCAGGCCGCGGCCGAACGCGGCGGTCGCGCGGTGGCGGGACTGCGCGAGGCGCAGGCCGATGTCGTCCATCTTCACGATGAGCGCGACGACGCCGTACACGAGCACCGTGATGGCCAGCGCGACGACCGCGAGGATGATCGCGCGCGACACCAGCGGCTCGTCGGCGACCTCGTCGAGCGCGATCACCATGATCTCGGCGGACAGGATGAAGTCCGTGCGGATCGCGCTGGTGACCATGCGCGTCTCGGCCTCGGGCCCCTGCTCGGTGGCCGTGACCTCGGGCTTCGCGTGGTGCTGCCCGCTGACCGCCTCCCACAGCTTCTCGGCACCCTCGAACGCGAGGTACGTGCCGCCGACCATGAGGATCGGTGTGAGCAGCCACGGCACGAACTGGCTGAGCAGCAGCGCCGCCGGCAGGATGAACAGCAGCTTGTTGCGCAGCGAGCCGCGGGCGATCTTCCCGATGATCGGCAGCTCGCGGTTGGCCGTGACGCCCTGCACGTAGCGCGGCGTGACCGCGGTGTCGTCGATGACGACCCCGGCGGCCTTCGCGCTCGCCCTGCCCGCCGCCGCTCCGACGTCGTCGACCGACGCCGCCGCGAGCTTCGCGAGCGTCGCGATGTCGTCCAGGAGCGCCGCCAGACCGCCAGCCATGTGCCACCTTCACCGTGCTGTGACGCGGAACGGGCCGGGCGGCCCGCACACCAGGGCAAGGGTAGATCCCCGGCGTCCCCTTCTCGTCAGGCAGGACCGGGATCGGCGGTCCGCCCCGGCCCCCGGTCAGGTGGCCGTGAAGCCGGCCGCGCGACGGGTGTCGGCCGGGCCCCACAGGTCGGTCTTGACCTCGGCCCGCACGACCGGGACCACCTCCTCGGCGAAGCGGCGCAGCACGTCGGCCTGCTGGTCGAGCGGGATCAGGTGGTTGACGGAGACGGACTGCAGGTCGTGGCCGAACGTCGCGTGGTAGTCGAGGATCTTCTCCGCGACGCGCTCGGGCGACCCGACGAGGGCCGGGCCGCGCTCCACGGCGTCCTCGACCGTGCGGAACGCGGGCGCCTTGCCGACGGCGTCCGGTCCGTACCCGCGACGCGCGGCGGCCGCGACCTGGCCCTCGTAGATCGGCCGGTACTGCTCGACCGCCTGCTCGGTGGTGTCGGCGAGGAACAGCCCGCCGGACCCGGCACCGACGAACCCGTACGCCGGGTCGTGCCCGTGCGCGGCGTACTGCTCGCGGTACCGGTCGATGAGCACCTGGTAGTTCTCGCGCGGCTGCAGCGCGTTGGCGCTGACGACCGGGTCCCCGTACCGCGCGGCCAGGTCGACCGCGAACTGCGACGTCGCCGAGCCGTGCCAGATGCGGAACGGCCCCGCGAACGGCCGTGGGAGGGTCGTCGCGCCCGCCAGGTCCGGACGGTGGCGGCCCTCCCACGTCACGTCCTCGGTCGACAGCAGCAGCCGCAGGAGCTCGTAGTTCTCCTGCAGGTACTCGTACTGCTTGTCGATGTCGAGGCCCAGCAGCGGGTACTGCAGCACCTCGTTGCCCTTGCCGATGACGATCTCGAGCCGCCCGCGGGACAGCTGGTCGACCGTCGCGAGGTCCTCCGCGACGCGCACCGGATCGAGCAGCGACAGCACCGTGACGCCCGTCGACAGCAGGATCCGCGACGTGCGCGCCGCGACGGCCCCGAGGATCACGGTGGGCGCCGACGACAGCACGTCACCGGCGTGCCGCTCCCCCACCGCGAAGGAGTCGAACCCGAGCTCCTCGGCGAGCACCGCGGTCTCGACGACCCGCGCGAGCCGGTCGGCGGGCGGCACGACGGCCCCCGTCACGGGGTGCGGGGGGTTGAACACGATGTCGAGCACCTGGAAGCGCACGGGGGGTCCTCTCCGGAGGCCGTGGGGTGACGGGGGCGGGGTGGGGGTTCCGGCGGGTCGGCTCAGGCCGCGGCGGTGGCCGCCTGCACCTGCGCGTCGCGCTGCGCGACGCCCTCGCGGACGAGCGGGATGACGTACCGGCCGAAGTCGATCGCGTCGTCGAGCAGGTCGTAGCCGCGCGCCGAGATCACGCGCACCCCCAGGTCGTAGTACGCGAGCAGCGCCTGCGCGACCTGCTCGGGCGTGCCGACCAGCGCGTTCGAGTTGCCGGCACCGCCGGTCGCCCTCGCGGTCGCCGTCCACAGCACCGAGTCGAACCGCTCGCCCTCGGCGGCGATCTCCAGCAGCCGCTGCGAGCCGGCGTTCTGCGGTGCGTCGACGGGGTGCCGGCGGCTCAGGGTGCCGCCGAGCTCGGCCTCGCGGGCCTCGATGCGGCTCAGCACGCGGTGCGCCTTCTCCCACGCGAGCTCCTCGGTGGGCGCGACGATCGGCCGGAACGCCGCGTGGATGCGCGGCGGCTGCGTCCGGCCGGCCGCGGCGGCCTCGGCGTGCACGCGCTCGACCTGCTCGCGCGTGCGCGCCAGCGGCTCGCCCCACACGGCGTAGATGTCGGCCTCGGCGGCGCCCACGCGGAACGCGGCGTCGGACGACCCGCCGAACGAGATGGTCGGCGAGCGCCCCTCGAACGCCTTGGTGTCGAGCACGAAGTCCTCGAAGTCGTAGAACCGCCCGTGGTGGTCGAACGGCTCGGCGCTCGTCCACGCACGCTTGACGACCTGGATGTACTCGTGGGTGCGGGCGTACCGCTCGTCCTTGGTGAGGGTGTCGCCCTCGCGGCCCTGCTCGTGGTCGTTGCCGCCGGTGATGAAGTGCACCGACAGCCGCCCACCGGACAGCTGGTCGAGCGTCGCGAACGTCTTGGCCGCGTACGTCGGGTACGACACGTTGGGGCGGTGCGCCAGCAGCAGCTCGATGTCCGGAACGCGCGCCGCGATGTTGGCGGCCAGCGCGGCCGGCTCGGGACCGGACGAGCCGTACGCGAACAGCACGCGGGTCCAGCCGTTGTCCTGGTGCGCGCGCACGATGCGCTCGAGGTAGCCGAGGTCGAAGGGCGCGGTGGTGCGGGCGCTGGTCTCCGACGCGTCGTTGGTGGTGGCGATGCCGAGGAACTCGACGGGCACGGGGGTACTCCTCCGGGTCGTGGGGTGGGGGTCAGGCGAGCGGGTCGGCGGCGTGGTGCGGGGTCGGCACGTCGGCGTCGGCGGGCGACTCGTGCGGCGCCTCGGCCGGGAGCCCCGCGGCCTTCCAGGCGGGGAAGCCGCCCTCGACGTGCGAGACGGCGGTGTAGCCGCGCGCCGCGAGCGCCTCGGCGACCGGGCCGGAGCCGTTCTCGGACCCGCACACGACGACGACGGGCGTGTCGAGCGAGACGGCAGGTGCGCCGACGGGGCCGAAGACCGCGTCGAGGTCGGTGCGGTCGACGACGTGCGCGCCGGGGATCGCGCCGGCGGCGGAGCGCCCGGCCGACGAGCGGACGTCCACGAGCAGCGCACCGGCGGCGACGCGCTCACCGGCGTCCGCCGGGGTCTGCAGGGCGGGGGTGGTGTCGGTCATGTGGTCTCTCCCGAGGGGTCAGCCCGCCGCGAGGGCGAGGTCGGCCGGGACGTGGGCGTCCCAGTGCTGGGCCAGCAGCTCGAACGAGCGGCGGGCGTCCTGCGCGTCGTGCGTCGACGTCGTGACGAGCAGCTCGTCGGCACCCGTCGCGCGCTGCAGGGTCTCGAGGCGGGACACGACCGTGCCGGGGTCCCCGACGATCCGGGTGTCGATGCGGTCGGCGACCAGGGCACGTTCGTCGTCGGGTCGCTGGTCCCACGGCACGGACGTGCCGGGCCGGGGGTAGGCGATGGCACCGGACGTGCCGCGGCGGATCGACAGCACCCAGTCGGCGTACGCGGTCGACAGCTCCTGCGCGCGCTCGTCGGTGTCGGCGACGAGCACGTCGGCCGAGACGACGACGTACGGCGCGGTGAGCACGCCGGGGCGGAACGCCTCGCGGTACGCCGCGATCGTGTCGAGCGTCGTCGCGGGGCTGACGTGGAAGTTCGCGGCGATCGGCAGACCGAGCCCGCCGGCGACCCGGGCGCTCTCCCCGGCGCTCGACGCGAGCACCCACAGCTGCCAGTCGGCGTGCTCGGCGGGCGGGCTGACGTGGCTCGTCCCGTCCTCGTCACGGTACGTGCCGGCCTGCAGCCCGAGGACGACCTCGAGCTCCTCGCGGAAGCCGGCGGGCGTGCGCGACGCGCCGATGACGCGCTGGTGCGCGAGCAGCCGCTCGCGCCAGGCCGAGTCCCCGAGGTCGATGGGCGGCGACGCCGGCACGTGCAGGCCGTCCACGACGCGCGCGGGCGACGCCGGACCACGGCGGGGCGCGGGCGGGGCGCCCTCGGGCGGCGGTGCGAACGCCCGGCCGAGGCCCAGGTCGACGCGTCCGGGGTGCAGCGCCGCGACGGCGCCGAACTGCTCGGCGGCGATCAGCGGGCTCGTCGTGCTCAGCAGCACGGCCCCGCTGCCGACGCGGATGCGCTCGGTGCGCGCCGCGACGGCGGCGGCGAGCACCGCGGGCGACGCCGAGGCCACGCCGGCCGCGAGGTGGTGCTCGGCGAACCACACGCGGTGGTAGCCGAGGCGGTCCAGCTCGACGGCGAGGTCGACGGACCGCCGGATCGCGGCGGCTCCCGTGCCGCCCTCGGGCACGATCGCGAGCTCGAGCACGGACAGCGGGACGCGGCGCGCGACGCGCGTGCCGGGGGTGGACGTCATGACGTGGTCCTCTCGAGGTCGTCGACGCGCCGGGGCGTCGGACCGGGCGTGACGGGGTGGGGGACGGCGAAGCGGGACAGCGCGAAGCGGGCGAGGCCGGGCCGGACCGCCGCGACGGCCGCCGGGGCGGCGGCGCCCAGGTCGACGAGGTCGGCCAGCACCCGCCCGATGGCGGGCGCGAACTTGAAGCCGTGCCCCGAGAACCCGGCGGCCAGCACGAGCGGTCCGCGCCGGTCGAGCACGAAGTCGTGGTCGGGCGTCGTGGTGTACGTGCAGCTCACCGGCACGTAGGCGTCCGGGTCGAGGCCCGGCAACCACGTGCGCACGTAGTCGCGCAGCCGCGCGAGCTGGTGCTGCTCCGGCCGGTACGTGCGCCGGTCCGGGTCCGTCACCGGCCCGACACCGTGGAACCCGACCTTGACGCCCTCGGGGCCCGCGAGCCCGTAGACGCCGCTGGGCCAGCCGGGTCCGGGGTCGTGCGTGAAGCTCGGCCAGTGCGTCCCGGGCCCGTCGGCCGCGCGGACGGCGAAGTGCGCGGGCTGCTCCTGCGTGACGACGAGCGGCAGCCCCTGCGACGTCACCGGCGCACCCAGGACGTCGACGAGCAGCCCGGCGCTCCACGCCCCGACCGCGACGACGACGCGCCGGGCGACCAGCTCACCGTGGTCGGTGACGACCCGCACGCCACCCGGGACGAGGTCCAGGTGGCGTGCGGGCGTGTGGTGGCGCACGTCGGCGCCGAGCGCCGCGGCGGCCCCCTGCAGCGCCGCGACGGACCGGTCGGCGTGCAGCCGGCCGGCGGTCGTGGTCTCGTGCAGCACGCGCCCCTCGAAGCGCAGGCCGGGCCACCGCTCGGCGGCCTCCTGCGGGTCGAGCCACGCGTGCGGGACGCCCCGGGCCGCGAACGCGTCCGCGATCGCCGCGGTACGGACGGCGGACGCCGAGCCGAGGGCGGCGTGGCTGACGCCGCCGGTGACCTCGAGCAGGCCGACCCCCGACGCGTCCTCGAGCTCGCGCCACAGCCCGAGGGCCTCCTGCGCGAGCTCGAGGTAGTCCCGCTCGGGGTACGTCGTGCGGTAGATCCGCGTCGACCCGTGCGACGCACCGTGCACGTGACCGGCGCCGAACCTCTCGAGCAGCACGACGTCGCGTCCGCGCCGGGCGAGCTGCCAGGCGGCGGCCGAGCCCATGACGCCTCCGCCGACGACCAGGTGGTCCACGTGCTCGGTCATCGGCTGCCCTCCTCGTCGGTCTGGTCGGTCTGGTCGGTCTCGTCGCTCTGGTCGGTCTGGTCGGTTGCGCCGGTGCGGCTCACGTCACTGGGTCTTGGGCAGACCCGGAGGGTTCGTCTCCGACGTCTCGATGGCCTCCGCGGTCAGTCCCCAGCGCGCGAGGACCTTGGCGTAGGAGCCGTCGTCGATCGCGTGGTTGAGCGCGGCCGTGATCGCCTCGGCGACCCCGGCGCCCTTCTTCGTGGCCACGGCGATCTGCGCGGTCTGCGGCCAGCCGCCGTTGAGCGTGCCGACGACGGCGAGCTCGTCGGGCGACACCGCGGCCTGGTACGCGAGCGACGCGTTCGGGCCCACGTACGTGTCGACGCGGCCGGACTGGACGGCGAGCAGCACGTCCGAGAACTGCTCGTAGTACTCGGGCCCCTGGATGGGCTCGAGGCCGTCGGCCTGGTTGAGGCGGTCCCACTCGAGGACGATCTTCTCCTGGTTGGTGCCGGAGCCGACGGCCACGATCTTGCCCGCGATGTCCTCGCGCTGGGTGATCGACGTGAGGGGCGAGCCCTTCTTGACCAGCCAGCCGAGCTCGTCGTTCCGGTAGCTCGAGAAGTCGATCGTCTCCTTGCGCTCCTCGGTGACCGTGACGTTCGAGATCACGGCGTCGACGGCGCCCGACTGCAGCGCGAGCGGCCAGTCGGCCCACGCCTTGACCTCCAGGCGCAGGTCCTTGCCGAGTGCGTCGGCCACGAGCTGGGCGATGTCGGTCTCGTTGCCGATGGGGGTCTCGTCGTCGTCCGCGAGGAAGCCCAGGGGCGGTGCGGCGCCGGCGCTGATCGCGACGACGATCTCGTCCTTGTCCGCCCACGCGTCGGGCAGCAGCGCGATCGCGTCGGCCGACTCGGTGGTGCGGAAGCGGTCCTGCTCGGGGCGCGTGCTGACGGACAGCCCGGCGGCCTCGGGCGCGGCCTCGGCGCGCGTGGCCTCCGGCTCCGACGTGGGGGCTGCGGTGCTCACGCCGGAGCACGCCGTCAGCGCGAGCAGCGGTGCGGCGGCGAGGGCGGCGAGCGCGCGGTCGGCGCGCCAGGTCCTGAGGTTCACGGTGCTGCCTTTCGAGGGGTCGTGCGTCGGGGGGACGCGGGGGTCACAGGACCTTCTGGAGGAAGGCCCGGGTGCGGTCGTGACGGGGGTGGTCGAGGAGCTCGGTCGGAGTGCCCTGCTCGACCACGACGCCGCCGTCCATGAAGACGACCTGGTCGGCGATCTCGCGCGCGAACCCGATCTCGTGCGTGACGACGACGAGCGTCGTGCCGGTGCTCGCGACGTCGCGGATGACGTCGAGCACCTCGCCGACGAGCTCGGGGTCGAGCGCCGACGTGGGCTCGTCGAACAGCAGGACCCGGGGACGCAGCGCGAGCGCGCGGGCGATCGCCACGCGCTGCTGCTGCCCGCCGGACAGCTGCCGGGGCCGGGCGTCGGCCTTGTCGGCCAGGCCCACGCGGGCGAGCAGCGCGAGCGCCTCCGGCTCGACGTCCTCACGGCGCCTGCCCTGCGCGGACACGGGCGCCTCGACGACGTTCTCGAGCGCCGTGAGGTGCGGGAACAGGTTGAAGCTCTGGAACACGAACCCGATGCGGGTGCGCTGGGCGAGGATGTCGCGCTCCTTGAGCTCGCGCAGCCGGTCCCCGCGGCGCACGTAGCCGATGAGCTCGCCGTCGAGGGCGACGAACCCCCGGTCGACCTTCTCGAGGTGGTTGACCGCGCGCAGCAGCGTGGACTTGCCGGACCCCGACGGCCCGAGGATCACCGTGACCGTGCCGGGGCGGACCGTCAGGGACACGTCGTGCAGCACCTCGAGCGTGCCGTAGGCCTTGTGCACGCCGTGGATCTCCAGCAGGCCCGCGGTCGCGGGCGCCGCGGGCGTCGTCGCCGCGCTCATGCCACGCCCCCGGTGCGCGACGGGACGTCGCGGGACGTGCGGGTCAGCACGCCGACGCGGGCGCGCGCGGCGTACGCGGGCGGCACGCTCGCGGGCACGGGCCGGCCCGTGACCCGGGCGGCGGCCACGGCCGCCGTCCAGCGGGCCCGTTGCAGGGGCGTGGGCGGCAGCGTCCGGACGGCGCCCTTGGCGTAGAACCGCTCGACGTAGTACTGCACGACCGTGATGAGCGTGGTCAGCGCGAGGTACCAGATGGCCGCGACGATCAGCAGCGGGACGACGCGCCCGTTGCGGCCGTAGATGACGGACACGATGTAGAACAGCTCGCCGTACGCCAGGACGTAGACGATCGACGTGCCCTTGAGCAGCCCGATGACCTCGTTGACCGCGGTGGGCACGATCGAGCGCATGGCCTGCGGGAGGATGATCCGGGTCGCCTGGCGGCGCCGCGGGATGCCGAGCGACGCGGCCGCCTCGTGCTGGCCCTGGTCGACGGACAGGATCCCGGCGCGCACGATCTCCGCCGAGTACGCCGCCTGCGACAGCCCCAGGCCGAGGATCGCGGCCCAGAACTTGTCGATGACCGACAGCGTGTCGAGGTAGAGGAACTGCGGCCCGAACGGGATGCCGAGGCCCAGGTACGGGTACAGGTACGCGAGGTTGTACCAGAGCAGCAGCTGCAGCAGCAGCGGCACCGACCGGAACACCCACGTGTACGCCCAGGACACCGACTGCAGCAGCGGCGAGCGCGACAGCCGCATGAGCGCCAGCACCGTCCCGAGCGCGAAGCCCACCACCGACGCGACGGCGGTGAGCCGGACCGTCGCCCACGCACCCTCGACGACCGACGGCCACGTGAGGTACGTCGCGACGACGTCCCACTGCCAGCGGTCGTTGGTGACCAGCGAGCTGACGACCATCGCGAGCAGGACGGCCACGCCGGCGGTCGCGAACCAGCGGCCGGGGTGCCGTGCGGGGACGATCCTCAGGTCCTCGAGGCGGGTCGCGTCGGCGACCGCCGTCCCGCCGGGGGGCGTGCCGGCCGGCGGGGAGCGGCGGGCGTCGCCGGGGCGCAGGGACACGGTGCTCATGGCGTCGCCTCCAGCCACTTCTCGAAAGGCAGCGGCTCGGTGCCCTCGGGACCGGACGCGGGGTCGGCCGCGGTGTCGGACAGCGGGGTGTACCCGGACGTCAGGTAGAGGCCGGCGGCCTCGGGCTGACGCGGTCCGGTGGTCAGGTAGATCCGCGGGTAGCCGCGTGCCGCGGCCCGCAGCTCGAGCTCGGCCAGGACGGTGCGGGCCAGGCCGCGACGCCGGTGCGCGGAGTGCGTCCAGATGCGCTTGAGCTCGGCCGTGCGCACCGCCGGTGTGCCGTCGGCGTGCCGCACGCGCGGGTCGGCGAGGCGCCCGGGGTCGCCGAGCTCGGGCTCGACGCGCCGCCGGAACGCGCCTCCGGCGACCGGCTCGCCGTCCTCGAGCAGCAGGATCAGCTCGCCGTACGGGGGTGCGAAGTCGCGCGCCGGGTAGTCCTCGAGCTCGGCGCGCAGCTCCTCGGCGGTCAGCAGGCGCCGGTAGCGGGTCCAGTACTCGTGCGCGAGCTCGTCGAGCAGCGGACGCACGAGCGGGTCGTGCATGTGCACCGCGCGGACCTCCGTGCACACCCCGCGCCGCACCTCGGTGGGGTGACGGTCGAGGAGCGTCATGACGGCCGCCGCTCGCCCGCGCGCACCGCGGCCGGCACGTGGTTGCCCGGCACGGGCGCGGGGCACGTGCCGTGCCCGGTGAACGCGTACGGCAGGTTGATGGTGCGGTTGAGGTCGAGCCGCAGCGTCGGGTCACCGGGTGCGGCGTCGTCGAGCGCGAGCACGCGCCACGGCGCGACGTCGTCGGCCTCGTCGCTGAACAGCAGCGTCGCCCCGCCGCCGGGGCGGCCGGTGAGGCGCAGCGTCGTGCGGCGGCCCTCGACCTCCAGGTCGACCTCGCCGATCGTCGTGACCTCGTGCCGCAGCCCCGGCCGCGCCGCGCCGACGACGACCGTGCGCGGCTCGTCGTACCAGCGGGCGGGGACGTCGAGCACCCAGGCGGGGTCGTGCTCGTACGCGGGGACCCCCGTGAACGCCGCGCGGGTGGGCGCCAGCGGGTCGCGCAGGCGGATCGCGTACCGGCCCGTGCGGCGGACGAGCTCGACCGCGATCTCGGTGGTCTCCTCGTCCGGTCCCGCGGCGGGTCGTCCCGCGGGCAGGTACGTGCCCACGACCCGGGACCCGGCCTCGGCGACCTCGAAGGACTCCGGCGCCACGCCGTCGGCGGGCTCGCGGTACGCGGTCACGCCGTCGGACCACCAGCGTCCGGGGGCGTCCGCGAGCACCGTCGGGCGGGCGGGCAGCCAGTGGTAGCCGACGAGGGTCAGCCACCCGTGCGGCGTCGGCAGGTCCCGGTCGCGCTCGGTGCGCTGCTGCCGCCAGGCCGCGAGGGTGGTGTCGTCGACGCGTGTCGTGAGATCGGTCATCGGTGTGCCTCTCGTCCGTGCCGTCCGGGGATCGCCCCCACGAGCTCGACCGTGTACGGGTCCTGCGGGTCGTCGAAGACGCGCGCGGTCGGGCCCGTCTCGACCAGGCGTCCGGCCTGCATGACGCCGACGCGCTCGGCGATCTGCCGGACCACGGCCAGGTCGTGGGAGATGAACAGGTACGTCAGGCCGCGCTCGGCCCGCAGCTCGGCGAGCAGCGCGAGGACCTGGGCCTGCACCGACACGTCGAGCGCGCTCGTCGGCTCGTCGAGCACGAGCAGCTCGGGGTCGAGGGCCAGGGCGCGCGCGATGGCGACGCGCTGGCGCTGCCCGCCGGACAGCTCGTCCGGTCGGCGGCGCGCGAGGTCCGCCGGCAGCCGCACGGCGGCCAGCAGCTCGGCGACGCGCTCGCGGCGCTGCGCCGCGGTCCCGACGCGGTACGAGCGCAGCGGCTCGTCGACGACCTGCGCGACCGTGAACCGCGGGTCGAGGGACGAGTAGGGGTCCTGGTGGACGAGCTGGGTGCGGCGGCGCAGCGTGCGCAGGTCGCCGCCGCGGGCGCCGGCGACCTGCACGCCGTCGACCCGCACGGTCCCGGCGTCGGGCCGGTCCAGCCCGAGCACGAGGCGCGCGGTGGTCGACTTGCCGGACCCCGACTCGCCGACGAGCGCGAACGCCGAGCCGCGGGGCACGGTGAACGACACGTCGTCGACCGCGCGCACGACGCGCCCCGACCGTCGCCCGCCGAGGGCGAACGCGCGCGACAGGCCGTCGACGACGAGCAGGTCGTCGGTGGCGGTGGGTGCCGTGGCCGCGGAGCCGCTGGCCGCGGGTCCGGTGGTCGCGGGTCCGGTGGTCACCGGCTCCCGCCGCCCGGCCGTGCGGGTGGGTGCGGCCCCCGCGAGGCCCGGCGCGGCCGCGACCAGCTCACGCGTGTAGGGGTGCCGCGGGTCGGCGAGCACCTGCGCGGTCGGCCCGGTCTCGACGACCTCGCCGTCCTTCATGACGACGACGCGGTCGGCGCGGTCGGCCGCGACGGCCAGGTCGTGCGTGATGAGCAGCACGGCCGTGCCGGTGCGGGCCGTGAGGTCGGTGAGCAGGTCGAGGACACGGCGCTGGACCGTGACGTCGAGCGCGCTGGTGGGCTCGTCGGCGACCACGAGCTCGGGCTCGCACGCGAGCGCGATCCCGATGAGCACGCGCTGGCGCATGCCGCCGGAGAGCTGGTGCGGGTACTGCCGGGCGCGTGCGGCGGGCTCGTCGATGCCGACGGCCGCGAGGATCGCGACCGCGCGGGCGCGTGCCGTGCGGCGGTCGGCGCGGTCGTGCAGGCGCAGCACCTCGGCCACCTGGTCGCCGATGCGCTGCACCGGGTTGAGGGCGACGCCCGGGTCCTGCGGGACGAGCCCGACGCGCGCGCCGCGCACGCGGGTCCAGGCGCGGGCGGGCAGCGTGCGCAGGTCGAGCGACGTGCGCTCGTCGGCGCCGAGCCCGATGCTGCCGTCCGTGACGCGCCCGGTCGCGGGCAGCAGCCCGACGACCGCGTGCGCGGTGGTCGACTTGCCCGATCCGGACTCCCCGACGAGCGCGACGACCTCACCGGGTGCGACGTCGAGCGAGACGCCGCGCACGGCGGGCACGACGCCGGCGCTCCCCTGGTAGTCCACGTGCAGGTCGCGCACGCGCAGCACGGTCCGGGCGGGCGCGTCCTGGTCCGTCGTCGTGGCGGTGGTCGTCGCGGTCATCGCGCGGTCCTCCCCTCGCGCTCGATCGCGCGGCCCAGCCGCCCGGCGGCGAGCACGACGACCGCGATGACGGCACCGGGCAGCGTCGAGTACCACCACGCGACCGCGAGGTAGTTGCGGCCCTCCGCGACCAGCGACCCCCACTCGGGCGTCGGGGGCGTCGCACCGAACCCGAGGAAGCTCAGCGCCGACACCGCGAGCACGACGGCACCGAGCTCGACGGTCGCGAGCGCCAGCACGGGTGCGGCCGAGTTCGGCACGACGTGCCGCAGCACGACCGCGACGCGTCCGGCGCCCGCGAGGCGCGCGGCCTCGACGTACGTCGCGTGCCGCACCCGCAGCACCTGCGCGCGCATGACGCGCGCGAACGTCGCGACGGACGCCACGCCGACCGCGATCGCGACCTTCACGGTCCCGAAGCCGAGCACGGTGACCACCGCGAGCGAGAGCAGCAGCCCGGGGATCGCGAGGAGGACGTCGGCGCCGCGCATGAGCACGTCGTCGACCCACCCGCCCGCGACGCCGGCGACGAGCCCGGTCAGCGAGCCCGCGACGAGCGCGATGCCGATCGCGACGAGCGCGGCCTGCAGCGACAGGCCGGTGCCGTGCACGGTGCGGGAGAACAGGTCGCGGCCGAGGTGGTCGGTGCCGAACCAGTGGGCGGCGCCGGGCGGCAGGAGCCGGTCCGCCGGCACGCCGGTGAGGGGGTCGTGCGACGTGAACGCCCCGGGCACGAGCGCCCAGGCCGCGACGAGCGCGAGCGCGAGCAGTGCGACGAGCGGACCGGGCCGCGTGAGCGGGTGGCGGCGGGTGGTCCGCCGTCGCGGTGCCCCGGCCGGGGTGGTGGCCGTCGCGCCGGCCGGGCCGGCGAGGGGGTCGGCCGCGCCGGGCAGGACCGGTGCGCGCGTTCCGAGCAGGCTCATCAGCGGGTCCCTCCGTGGGCCGTCACGATGCGGGGGTCGAGCAGCGGGTAGGCGAGGTCGACCAGCAGGTTGACGACGACGAAGACGAGCGCGGCGACCACCACGAGGCCGAGCACGACGGGGATGTCCTGCGTCGTCACGGCGGCCTGCGCGAGCCGGCCGAAGCCCTGGCGCGAGAACACGGTCTCCACCACGACGGCCCCGGCCAGCAGGTTGCCGACGAGCACGCCCAGCAGCGTCAGCGTGGGCAGCACGGCGTTGCGGGTCACGTGCCGCAGCTGCACGCGCGTGCGCGACGCGCCCTTGGCGAGCGCGGTCTCGACGTACGGCGCGCGCCAGGCCTCCCGCATGCCCTGCGCGAGGACCTGCGCGACCGTCGCGGACAACGGCACCGCGAGCGTCACGGCCGGCAGCACGAGGCTCGCGACGCCCTGGTTGCCGACGGCCGGGAACAGCGGCACGCGGAACGAGAACACCTGCAGCAGCACCAGCCCCACCCAGAACGTCGGGACCGCGACACCCAGCGGGGGCAGCGCCAGCAGGAACCCGCGCACGCGGGCCGACCGGGTCCACGTCGCGAAGGTCGCCAGGCCCGCGCCGAGCACGACGGCCAGCACCAGGGCCAGGCCCGCGAGCGCGGCCGTCTGGGGCAGCGCCTGGGCGACGAGCGTCGTGACGTCGGCCCCCGACGCGACCGACGTCCCGAGGTCGCCGGTCAGGGTCCGGCCCAGCAGCGTGAGGTACTGCTGGACCGGCCCCTGGTCGAAGCCGTAGCGGGCGCGCAGGGCCTCGGCCTGCGCCGGGTCGACGTACGTACCGCCGGCGCTGCCGTCGAGCATGATGCTCACCGGGTCGCTCGGCAGGAGGTACAGCACGACGAACGACACCGTGAACGCCGCGAGGAGCACTGCCGCGGCGCCGGCGACCCGGCGCAGGACGTAGGAGGTCACGACGTCTGCTCGACCCAGGCGTCGTGGAACAGCAGCCGCGAGGACGCGTCGAACGTGACGCCGTGCACGGCGCCGGCGACGCCGATGGACTGCGCGAGCTCGAACAGCGGGATCGCGAGGGTCTCCTCGAGGACCTTCTCCTGGATCTGCGCGACCACGTCCGCCCGCGCCGCCGGGTCGGCGATCGTGAGCTGCTCGTCGAGCAGCGGGTCGATCACGTCGTCGGCGGGACGCTTGTTGATGTTGCGGAACTTGGTCGAGAACTGCGTGCGCAGGATGTCGGCGTCGGCACGCGTGACGTTGTAGTAGTACGTGTCGTACGCGCCGGTGGCGACGGCGGCCTGCTGCTCGGCGGGCGTCTGCTGCACGATCCGCAGGTCGACGCCGACGGCCCGCAGCTGCTGCTGGGCGAGCTCGAGGACGGCCTGCGACCCGGTGAACAGCGGTGCGTAGATGACGTCGAAGCTCAGCGGCTGCCCGTCCTTGGTGCGGATGCCGTCCGCACCCTGGGCCCATCCGGCGCCGTCGAGGAGCCTCGCCGCCTCGTCCGCGTCGGTCGCCAGCTCGTCGGACAGGTCGACGTACCCCGGTGTGGTCGACGCGAGCACGCTCGTCGCGGGCTTGAACGCGTCGGACAGCACGGTGTCGACGAGCTCCTGCCGGTCGATCGCGACGGTCACGGCCCGGCGCACGGCCGGGTCGTCGAGCGGTGCGACGGTCACGTTGGGCTGCAGCACGAACACGACACCCGGGTTGGTGCGTGTGAGCACCGAGCCGCCGGCGCCCTCGACCTGCGGGACGTCCTGCGGCAGCACGTCGCCGACCGCGTCGAACTGGTCGGAGGCCAGGCCGCCGGCGCGCACACCGGACTCCGGGACGACCGTGAACTCGATCCTCTCGAGGTACGCCTCGCCCTCGTGGCCGGCCGCGGCCGACGCCCAGGCGTAGCCGTCGCGACGCGTGATCACCGCACCCTGGTCCTGCGTGTAGCTCTCGAGCACGAACGGCCCGGAACCGACGACCTCGCCCTGCAGCCGTGCGGCCGGGTCGGCCGTCGCGGTGTCGTCGGACAGGATCGCGAGCGACACGGTCGACGTGGCCTGCAGGAACTGCGCGTTGGGTGCGTCGAACACGACCGTGACGGTGTCCTCGTCGTCGACGCGCGTCTCGACGTACCCCGACAGGTAGCTGGTCGCGAGCGGTGCCGAGGCACCGAGCTCCCCGGTCAGCGCGTCGAGGTTCGCCTTGACCGTGGTCGCGGTCAGGGGCGAGCCGTCGGAGAACGTGACGTCGTCGCGCAGGTGGAACGTGAACTGCGTGAGGTCGTCGCCGACCTCCCAGCTCTCGGCGAGCCACGGCACGATCTCACCGGTCTCGGGGTCCTGGTCGGTCAGGGAGTCGGCGAGCTGGCGGGCCACGTAGATGCTGACGTTGGAGCCGACCTGCTGCGGGTCGACCCCGCTGGGTGACGCGCCGAGCGCGAAGCGCAGCGTGCCGCCGGGCGTCGGGTCGGCCGACGCCGGCGACGCGGCGGTGCTCTCGCCCTGCGTCGCGGACGGTGCGCCTGCGGCGCAGCCGGCGAGCAGGAGCGCGGGGGCGAGCACGGCGGCGGCCAGGACGCGGGTCCGGGCGCGCGGGATGCGGGTCATGATGTCCTCTCGGGGGTGGTCAGCCGGCGGTGCCGGTGGCCGGGGCGGGGGAACTTGCGGGGGAGCTGCCCGTGGGGGTCGCCGCGCCGACGGTCGCGAGGGTGCGCGGGCGGGCGTCGGGCCGGGTCAGGCCCAGGTGGTCGCGCAGCGTCGGGCCCGTGTACTCGGTGCGGAACGAGCCGCGCTCGGCGAGCAGCGGCACGACCTGGTCGAGCACGTCGTCGAGGCCCGTCGGGGTCAGGTGCGGCACGAGGATGAAGCCGTCGGACGCGTCGAGCTGCACGTGCCGGTCGATGTCGTCGGCCACCTGCTGCGCGGTCCCGACGAACGAGCCGCGGCTGGTCGCGTGGATGACCAGGTCGCGGATCGACCAGCCGTTCGCGTCGGCCTGCGCCCGCCAGTCGCGCGCGACGGCCAGCGGGTCCCTGGTGTGCCGCACGCGCCCGCGCGTGATGGAGGCGTTCTCGACGTCCGGGTCGACGTCGGGCAGCGGGCCGTCGGGGTCGTACCCACCCAGGTCGCGGCCCCAGACCTGCTCGAGGAACGCGATGGCCGTGGGGCCGGAGACCTGCTGGCGGCGGATGTGGCGGGCCTTCTCGTGCGCGTCCGCCTCGGTGTCGCCGATCGTCACGGTGACGGCGGGCAGGATCTTCAGCGCGTCGCGGTCGCGGCCGTGCGCGGCGAGCCTGGCCTTGACGTCGTCGTAGAACGCGCGCCCGGCGTCGAACGTCGAGTGCATCGAGAAGATGACGTCGGCCGTCGCGGCGGCGAAGTCACGACCGTCGGCCGAGTCGCCGGCCTGGAACAGCACCGGGTGGCCCTGCGGACCGCGGGGCGTGGGGAACGTGCCCTCGACGTCGACGTACCGTCCGTGGTGCTCGACGTGCCGCACGGCCCCGGGGCGCAGGAACTCGCCGGTGCCGGCGTCCGGGTCCACGGCGTCGTCGTCCCACGAGTCCCACAGCGCCCGCGCGACCTCGACGACCTCGGCGGCCCGCGCGTAGCGCTCGGGGTACGGCAGGTAGCCACCGCGCCGGAAGTTCTCCCCCGTGAACGCGTCGGGGCTGGTCACGAGGTTCCACGCGGCGCGCCCGCCGGACAGGATGTCGAGCGTCGCGAACTGCCGTGCCAGCTCCCACGGCTCGTTGAACGTCGTGTTGATCGTGCCCGCCAGGCCGATGCGCTCGGTGACGGCCGCGAGCGCGGCCAGCACCGGCAGCGTGTCGGGGCGTCCGACGACGTCGAGGTCGTGGATACGGCCCTTGTGCTCGCGCAGCCGCAGCCCCTCGGCGAGGAAGAAGAAGTCGAGCTTGGCGTCCTCGGCGCGTCGTGCCAGGTGCTCGAACGACGTGAAGTCGATCTGGCTGCCGGAGCGCGGGTCGCTCCACACGGTCGTGTTGTTCACCCCGGGGAAGTGGATGCCGAGGTGGATCTGCTTGCGGCTCATCGTCGCTCCCCCGGCTCAGGCGGGGACGGCGAAGACGTTGGCGGGGCGCGCGAGCCCGAGCGTGTCGCGCAGCGTGCTGCCCGGGTAGGCGGTGCGGAAGACCCCCGCGCGCTGCAGCGTGGGCACGACCTGGCCGACGACGAGGTCGAGGTCGGTCGCCAGGGACGCGGGCCGCAGGTGGAAGCCGTCGGCGGCACCGTCGGCGACCCAGGACGCGACGAGCGCGGCGAGGTCGGCCGGCGGGCCGGCGTGGACCAGCGAGCCGGTCTCGAGGGGGGCATCCTCGAGCTCCTGCAGGAACTCCAGTCGCGTGCGGGCCGACGTCTCGTCGTCGGCCAGCACGACGAACGTGTCGACGAGCACGAGGACGTCGTCGGCGGGCCGCCCGGCGTCCACCGCTGCCGCACGGACGCGCGCACGCAGGTCACGCGCCTGCTCGGCGTCGGCGGCGCGCACCCGCACGACGTCCGCGTGCCGTCCGGCCAGCGTGACCGCGTCGTCGTGCGTGACCCGCACGACGACCGGCGGGCGACCCTGGGGCGGGCGCGGCGTGATCGACGGACCCTTGACGGCGAACCGCACGCCCTCGTGGTCGACGTGGTGCAGCCTGTCGCGGTCGACGAAGCGCCCGGTCGCGACGTCGCGGATCTCGGCGTCGTCCTCCCACGAGTCCCACAGCCGGGCCACGACGTGCGCGGCCTCGTCGGCCTCGGCGATCGCGTCGGGCTCGTCCTGCGGCCCCTTGCGCCCGAACGCCCGGGCGGACTGCTCGCTGGTCGACCAGGCGACCTGCCAGCCGGCGCGTCCCGTGCTGACGTGGTCGATCGTCGCGATGGCCTTGGACACGTGGAACGGCTCGGTGTGCGTCGTGTCGACCGTCGCGACCAGGCCGATGCCGGCGCTGCGGGGTGCGAGGCGAGCCGCGACGAGCGCGGCGTCCAGCCGGCCCTGCACGCCGCGCGTGTGCGGCTGCAGCGTGAACGCGTCGTCGAACGCGACGAGGTCGAGCAGCCCGCGCTGGGCGGTGGCGACGAGCGCGGCGAGCCGGTCGGCGTCGAACGGGCGGGCCGCGCGGGCGCCGGGCACCCGCCACGCGGCGGGGTGCGCGCCGGCGTCGGTCAGGTCGGCTCCCAGGTGCACCGAGCGGCGTGCGCGGTCGAGGGACGAGGTGGGGACAGGCATGGCTGGGCTCCGTGTTTCCGGGGTGCGGGAAGCGCACGGCGGACGCGGGGGCGTCGGACGTGCGGAGGGGCGGGCGGTGTCCGCGCGGCAGGCGAGCCGGGGCGGCGGGGCGCGGGCGGGCGCCGGGACGTCAGGTCAGGGAGGCGTCAGCGACAGTCGCGGCGGGCGCACGGACACGCCGACGGACAGGAGGTCCCCGCGGCGGTGCGGCTCTCGGGCACGGCGGTCGTGCTGCGCATGCGTCCTGTCCCTTCGTGCCCTGACGGGCTCGCGCGTTGCTCCGCGGCACGTCGCCGCAGGGCCTGGTCCTCACCCGGGGCACCCCGCCGCGCGGGAGGGTTGCCGTCCGACCAGCCGGGGCTACGCGTCGGAGCTCGTGACCACTTCTCACCGAGGCCGTCGGGCCTCGGTGAGCGCGAATCTAGGAACGGGGTACCGGGAGGTCAACGCTCTGGCCGAAGATCTTGCATAGTGGACTGTATTGGTCCGCTTATCGCCGGCGCGCCTGGCTACGCTCACCCCATGAGCCGGATCTTCACCACCGCCTTCGGCGCGGTCTACCCGCTGTACGTCGCCAAGGCCGAGAAGAAGGGCCGCACGCGCGCCGAGGTCGACGCGGTCATCACGTGGCTCACGGGCTTCGACGAGCCGGCCCTGCGCGAGCACGTCGAGGCGGGCACGACGTTCGAGGACTTCTTCGCCGCCGCCCACCTGCACCCCAACGCCACGCTCATCACCGGCTCGGTGTGCGGTGTGCGCGTGCAGGACGTCGAGGACCCGCTCATGCGGCAGATCCGCTACCTCGACAAGCTCGTCGACGAGCTGGCCAAGGGGCGTCCGATGGAGAAGATCCTGCGGGCCTGACCCGGCGCGACGCGACCGCTCGCCGCACGACCGCCCTCGGCGCGACGAGCGTGACCCCGCGTCGCCCAGGCGCCGGTCCACCTAGTGGGACCGCGTCCCAGGATACGGACATGGACGACACGGCGGTCCGGCACCACTAGCATCCCGAGCATTCTGATCCGGTTAGGCGGCGAACGCCGCGCACCGGCCTCACCCAGGGAGCGCATCGACCATGAAGTCCACCCGCCACCAGGCCCAGCACCGCACGCCCACGCGCGTCGCGGTGGCCGTGCTCGCCGCCTCCCTCGTGGCCGTGGCCGGGTGCAGCGCGTCCGGCACCGCCTCGTCCGGCAGCACCGACGACGCCCCCGCCGCGACCTCGATCGACCTCGTCGGCTTCGCCGTCATCCAGTCCGTGTACGAGGACCTCGCCGCGGCGTTCGCCGAGACCGACGAAGGTGCGGGCGTGAGCCTCCAGGGCTCCTTCGGGGCGAGCGGTGCCCAGAGCCGCGCCGTCATCGCCGGCCAGGACGCCGACCTCGTCGCCCTGTCCCTCACCCCCGACGTCACGAACATCGTCGACGCCGGCCTGATCGACCCGACGTGGGCCGACGACGACGCGAAGGGCATCGTGTCGAACTCCGTCGTCGTGCTCGTCGTGCGCGAGGGCAACCCCAAGGACATCCGGGACTGGGACGACCTCGTCCGGCCCGGCGTCGGCATCGTCACGCCCGACCCCGGCACGTCCGGTGCCGCCAAGTGGAACCTGCTCGGCGCCTACTCCCAGGCGCTCGGCGACGACGACGACACCGCGGCCGCCGAAGAGTACGTCGGCAAGTTCATCTCGAACGTCGTGAGCTGGAACGACTCCGGCCGCACGGCGACCGACGCGTTCGTCAAGGGCACCGGCGACGTCCTCATCTCCTACGAGAACGAGGCGATCGCGGCCCGCGCGGCCGGGGTCGAGCTCGAGTACATCGTGCCCAGCACCACGTTCCTCATCGAGAACCCCGCCGCCGTCACCACCGACGCCGACCCGGCCGCGGTGGCGTTCCTCGACTTCGTGCGCAGCGACGCCGGTCAGCAGATCCTCATCGCGCACGGCTTCCGGTCCGTCAGCGGCGTCGAGCCGACCGTCGACGTCGAGGGCGCCAACGACCCGTCGAACCCGTTCCCCGACGTCACGGCGATCACCGTCGAGGACCTGGGCGGCTGGAGCACCGTGAACAAGGAGCTGTTCGACAAGGAGAACGGCCTCGTCACGAAGCTGCGCGGCTGATGACCCTGCTCGCACAGGTCGACCGTGCGCGGCGCCCCGCCGGGAGGCGGGGCGCCCGCCCGGGCGAGGTCACCGGCGGCGCCGGCCTCGGGCTCGGCCTCGGCGTGCTGTGGCTGAGCCTGCTCGTCCTCCTGCCGATCGCCGCGATCACCTCGACCGCGTTCTCCGAGGGCCCCGCGGGCTTCTGGGCCGCCGTCACCGACTCCGAGGCGCTGTCGGCGATCCGCCTCACCGTCGGCGCGGCGCTGCTGGTCACGGCCGTCAACGCGGTCATGGGCACCCTCATCGCGTGGGTGCTGGTCCGCGACCCGTTCCCGGGGCGGCGCATCCTCGAGGTCGTCATCGACATCCCGTTCGCGCTGCCGACGATCGTCGCGGGCCTCGTCCTCATCACCCTGTACGGGCCGAGCGGGCCGTTCGGCATCAACCTGGTGGGGACCCGCGCCGGCGTCGTCCTCGCGCTGCTCTTCGTGACGCTGCCGTTCGTCGTGCGCGCCGTGCAGCCCGTGCTCATCGACGCCGACCGCGAGGTCGAGCAGGCCGCCGCCTCGCTCGGCGCCTCGGGGTTCACGATCTTCCGGCGCGTGATCCTGCCGACCATCGTGCCCGCCGCCGTCTCGGGTGCCGCGCTCAGCTTCGCGCGGGCGCTCGGCGAGTTCGGCTCCGTCATCCTCATCTCGGCCAACCTCATCGGGAAGACCCAGGTGTCCTCGTCGTACATCCTCAAGATGATCGAGTCGGACGAGCCGGTCGACGCCGCGAGCGTCGCGACGCTGCTGCTCGTCGTCGCCGTCGTCGTCCTCGTCCTGCTCGACGTGGTCCAGCGCCGGACGGCCCGCCGTGGCTGACACGCTGACGCGCCCCGGCCCACCGGCCCCCGCCACCGCCGCACCCCGCCACCGGCGGCGCGCCGGCGGCACGCGGTGGGCTCTGCGCCTCGTCGCCGTGCTCTACGTGCTCGCGCTCGTCGCGCTGCCCGTCGTGTCGGTCGTGCAGCACACGTTCGCCGACGGGGTCGGCCCGGTGCTCGACGTGCTGACCTCGGAGAAGTTCCTCGCCGCGGCCCGGCTCACCGCGGTCGTCGCAGGCCTCGCCGTGGTGCTCAACACCGTGTTCGGTGTCGGCATGGCGCTGCTGCTCACGCGGTACCGGTTCCGCGGACGACGGCTGCTCGGCGCGATCATCGACCTGCCGGTCTCGATCTCGCCGATCGTCGTCGGCGTGGCCCTGATCCTCGTCTACGGCACGTACGGCTGGTTCGGGCCGGCGCTGCAGGAGGCCGGGATCCGCGTGATCTTCGCCGTGCCCGGCATGGTCCTCGCGACCGTCCTCGTCTCGCTGCCGCTCGTGCTCCGCGAGGTCGCACCGACCCTCGAGGAGGCCGGCCTCGAGCAGGAGCAGGCCGCCCAGTCGCTCGGCGCGTCCGCGTGGCAGCGGTTCTGGCGGATCACCCTGCCGACCATCCGCTGGGCGCTCGCGTACGGCGTCGCGCTGAGCCTCGCGCGCTCGCTGGGCGAGTTCGGGGCCGTGCGCGTGGTGTCCGGCTCCGTCTCCGGGCGCTCGCAGACCCTCACGCTGTTCGTCAACGACTCGTACCAGGAGTTCGGCGCCGACGCGCAGCGGGCCGCGTTCGCCGCGGCGTTCGTCCTCATGACCGTCGCGGTCGTGCTCATCGTCGTCATCGCCGCGCTGCGGCCCAAGGAGGAGAAGTCATGAGCATCGTCGTGCGTGGCGTGCACCGGTCGTTCGGCGACTTCGTCGCACTCGACGACGTCGACCTCGACGTCCGGCCCGGCAGCCTGACCGCGCTGCTCGGCCCCAGCGGCGGCGGCAAGTCCACGCTGCTGCGGATCATCGCGGGCCTCGACCACCCCGACCGCGGGACCGTCGAGATCGCGGGACGCGACGCGACGTTCCTGCCGCCGCAGCGACGCAGCGTCGGGTTCGTGTTCCAGCACTACGCGGCGTTCCGGCACCTGACGACGGCACGCAACGTGGCCTTCGGCCTGGAGATCCGCAAGCGGCCCAAGGCCGAGGTGCGCGCCCGCGTGCAGGAGCTGCTCGAGCTCGTGCACCTCGAGCACCTGGCCGACCGGCTGCCGTCGCAGCTGTCCGGCGGGCAGCGCCAGCGCATGGCCCTGGCGCGCGCGCTGGCCGTCCAGCCCGAGGTGCTGCTGCTGGACGAGCCGTTCGGTGCGCTCGACGCCAAGGTCCGCAAGGAGCTGCGCGACTGGCTGCGCCGCCTGCACGACGAGGTCCACGTGACCACCGTCTTCGTCACGCACGACCAGGAGGAGGCCCTCGAGGTCGCCGACGAGATCGTCGTGATCAACGCCGGCCGCATCGAGCAGGTCGGCTCGCCCGCCGACCTGTACGACCGCCCGGCGAACGAGTTCGTCATGTCGTTCCTCGGCCCCACCACGCAGCTGGGCGGCCGGCTCGTGCGTCCCCACGACATCGAGGTGCTGAGCGACGACCGCGCCGGCGCGCACCAGGTGACGGTCGACCGGCTGCACCGCGTCGGGCACGAGGTCCGTGCGCACACCACCGCCCCGGACGGGTCGACGCCGTGGGTGCAGCTCACGCGCGCCCAGGTCGAGGAGCTCGGTCTGCGCGAGGGTGCGACCGTCTGGCTGCGCCCGCTCGTCGAGTCGCCCGTGCCCGCAGGCATCTGAGCCCGTGCACATCTCCGCCAAGGTCGACTACGGGGTCCGCGCGCTGCTGCTGCTCGCCGACCGGTCCCCCGCGCTCGTCAGCGCCGAGGCCCTGAGCGCCGCGCAGGACCTGCCCCGCGAGTACGCCGAGGTCGTCCTGCGCGAGCTGCGCAAGCACGGCTTCGTCGCCAGCAAGCGTGGCGCAGCCGGGGGCTACCAGCTCGCGCGGCCCGCCGCGCAGATCCCGCTCGGCGACGTCATCGCGCGCCTCGGCGGCTCGTTCGTCACCGTCCGCGCCAACGCACCCCACACGCTCACCTACGACGGCGTCGCGCAGCACCTGCCGGCGCTGTGGGGCGTGGTCGACGACTCCCTGCACGGCGTGCTCGACGCCATCACGCTCGACGACCTGCTGGTGGGGAGGCTGCCGCGGGTGTCGTGAGACCGGGCGGGGTGCGCGAGGGACCCGTCAGGTCGTGTCGGCGGACGTCGCCGTGTTCCACGTCTCGTCCGACTCGGCTGGCACCGTCGGCCCGGTCGTCCGCTCGACGATCGGCAAGGTAGCCCGGGTCGTATCGCAGCTCGGTGCGACCGCGGTCGCGGACGACGACACCGGCAACCCGCTCGTCGAGGGCGAGTGCGAGTTCCGTGACACTCATCCGCTCCCTCCGAGGACCCGCTTCAGCGCATCGTCGAACGACGGCCGCTCGGACGGGACGAGCGCGACCCCGAGCCCCAGCGCGGCAGCGACCGAGAGCACCCGCGTCAGCTCCGCTGCGGGACGACGCCCGCGCTCGAGGTCGATGACGAAGGCTCGCGAGACGTTGGCCCGCTGGGCCACTTCTGCCTGGGTGAGCCCCTGCCTGCGACGCTCGACCCGCAGCTCGGCACCCAGGTCGAGCACACTGGCAACGCCGTTCATGGAAGTCGCAGATGTTCCAGCTCCATGACACCGACGGCGACGCGCCCGCTGCTACGCGGGCAGCACGTACCAGTACATGAGCAGGTAGTGCAGCAGCGCGGCGAGGACGACCAGCACGTGCCAGATCTCGTGGAAGCCCAGCACCCCGGGTACCGGGTTGGGCCGCTCGACGACGAAGATCACGAACCCGACGCTGTACAGGAGGCCACCGGCCGCCATCAGCGCGTACGCACCGAACGGCAGCGACACGCCCGCACCGACCAGCAGGACCGGCATCCAGCCGAGCGCGATGTAGAGGGTGTTGGTCAGGTACTTCGGCAGGTCGCGCAGGGTCGAGCGCAGCGCGATCCCCGCGGCGGCGATCGCCCACACCGCGCCCAGCACCGTCCAGCCGTAGGTGTTGCGGAAGAGCACGAGGACCAACGGCGTGACGCTCCCCGCGATCAGCAGGAACACCGAGGCGTAGTCCAGGGTGCGCAGCACCTCGTTGACCCGCGGGCCACCGTCGATGCCGTGGTGCAGGGTGCTGGCGACGAACAGCGTCAGCACCGACACCCCGTACACGGAGAAGCCGACGATCTTCCACGGGTCACCCTCGACGCTCGCCTGGGTGATGAGCAGGGCGGCACCGACGACGGCGAAGCAGCTCGCCGCCAGGTGCGTGACGGTGTTGATGCGCTCGTCGGTGACGTGGACGCTGCCGTCCCTGCTGCGCGGGTGCGGTGCGCCCGCTGACCTCGTCTCCACTGCCTGCCCTCCCGGACGGCGCCGCCGCCGGGGCCGCGCCGACAGAGACTCTATCCAGGATCACCGAGGCCGACGGCCGCTGCCGCCGCCGGACCGCCGACGGTTCCGGCCAGGCCGCGGCTCCGCTCAAGGCACTCAAGGAGATCTCAACTGCTCGGCGACCGGCTCGTACGCGTCCTCATCCCCGGCCCGCTGGAGACAGCGCGAAGGCCCGGGTCCCGCCATCAAGGGGGCGGGTAGCACCGGGCCTCACTTCCGACGGCCCCCGCGGGGCGTGGCCCTCTGGACCTACACGCAGTCCTTCGGCGCAGCCGGGGGCCAGTTGGCCGGCCACCCTTGGTCCGAGCTACGGGGACCTACCCCTCGCTCACACCCCGGACGGCGTCACCAACCTCATGAGCCACAACACCTAGTCCGAACGACCAACCCCACCCCGACCACGCCGCACCGCGCTGTCGACGGCGCACGCGAGCGCAGCCCCCACCAGCGCAATGGCGAGGTCGCCGACGGCGAACGTCGAGCCCAGGATGTACCGAGCGATCGGGATCGGTCCCAGGAGAGCGCCCGGAAGCGGGGTGAGCTGAAGGACCTCGACACCCACCCCGATCACCCCTGCGGCAACACCGAGCACGACCGGCCGCGCTCGTGGCGCGACCAGTCCGCACAGGGCATAGACCAGGCCCGCGTAGAGAATGCCTCCCGCGACGTTCCCCCACTCGCCCGGCAGCATCCGCACCCCGAGCCCAACCGGCACCAGCGAGACAGCAACTGCCATGAGCACGAGTCGACGCCTGGCCACTCCCCGACGCTACCGACACATCGGAGCGGCTCCGGACGCCCCGGACCGGCCACAGCGAAGGTTGCCGACCGAGCCAGACGCCCGAGCAGGAGGCGCGACGAGGCCCAGAGGATGCTCGCCCGGGCTGCCTCATCGAGAGGAAGCACCGCGTCGATCCGGCGCCGTCCGCCCCCGTCGACGGCCTCGGCACGGATGCGCCCATTTCAACAGCAGAGGCCCTCTCGATCCGAAGATCGAGAGGGCCTCTGGATTGCTACTTCACAAGTAGCGGGGGCAGGATTTGAACCTGCGACCTCTGGGTTATGAGCCCAGCGAGCTACCGAGCTGCTCCACCCCGCGTCGGTGCTTCAACTCTACGTCACCTGGTCGTGGGGTCCAAATCGGTTCGCTCGTCGCCGCCCGTGACGGTCGTCACGGGGGCCGCGGGGCCGACCGGAGCAGTGCCGGACGGGCGATGCCCCGCCCGCTGCGCGACGACCACGCCGAGCACGACGAGCAGACCGCCGACGGGCTCGTACCAGTGCAGCCGCTCCCCCAGCACCACGATCCCCAGCAGCACCCCGACGACGGGCGTCAGGTACGTGACGGTGGAGGCGCGCTGCGCACCCCAGGTGTCGATGATGCGGGCCATCCACACGTACGCCAGACCGGTCCCGAGGGCGCCGAGGCCGAACATGGACAGCACGACGGGCCAGGTGAGGTGCACGGGTCCGGTCGCGACGAGCGGTGCGACCAGCGTCAGGAGCACCGCGCCGGCGCCCACCTGGCCCGCGGCCACGGTCTGCGCCGACAGCCGCAGCGGGACCACGAACCGCCGCTGGTACGTCGTGCCCAGCCCGTAGCAGGCCGTCGCGCCCAGGCACGCGAGCACGGCGGGCAGGGGCGCGGCCGTGGTGACGTCCGCGAGGTGCGCCCACGGCCCCACGACGACCACGACCCCGACGCCGCCGACGACGAGACCGAGCCGCTGGACCGCCGTGAGCCGCTCGACCGGCAGCAGCACGGCGACGGCGGCCGCCGTCATCAGCGGTGTCGTCGCGTTGAAGATGCTCGACAGACCGGACGCGAGGTACTGACCCGCCCACGCGAACAGCAGGTAGGGCACCACGCACAGCAGCACGCCGACCACCGTCAGGTGCCCCCAGGTCCGCCGGTCCCGCGGCCACGCCCGGCGCGTGGCGGCCATGACGACGACGAGCGTGAGCGCACCCAGCAGCAGGCGGGACAGCGCGACCTGCGCGGGGGACAGCCCGTCGAGCCCGACCTTCATGAACAGGAAGCTCGAGCCCCACACGAGCGCCAGGCCGAGGTACTGGGCCGCGATGCGGCGGTCGGAGGACATGCCCTGAGGGTCCCTCACGCCACTGACATCGCGACAGCACCGTGCCTGCCACCGGGCGGTGGATGTCCGTCACACACCCACGGGCGTCCCCCGTTCCACGAGCCGCGGCACGGCGTCGAGCAGCTCGCGCGTGTACGCCTCGCGCGGGGCGGCGAACACGTCGTCCACGCGCCCCTGCTCGACGACCCGCCCGCGCTGCAGCACGGTCACGGTGTCGGCGACCTGCCGCACGAGCCCCAGGTCGTGCGTGATGAACAGGTAGCTCAGCCCCTGCTCCTCCTGGAGCGACAGCAGCAGGTCGACGATCTGCGCCTGCACGGTCACGTCGAGCGCCGACGTCGGCTCGTCGAGCACGAGGACGTCGGGCTCGAGCAGCAACGTGCGTGCCAGGGCGACCCGCTGCCGCTGCCCGCCCGACAGCTCGCGCACGCCGCGCAGCAGCACGCCCGTCGGCAGCGCGACCTGGTCGAGGATCCGCGTGACCCGCTCGCGGCGCTGCGCGGGCTGGACGACGCGGTGCACGCGCAGCGGCTCCTCGAGCACGCGCCGCACGCTGTACCGGGGGTCCAGCGCGGACAGCGGGTTCTGGTAGACCATCTGCAGCCGCCGCGCGAACGGGTTGGCGTACGGCGGATCGGCCGGCAGCCGCCGGTCGCCCACGGTCACGTCGCCCGCGTCGAACGCCGTCAGACCCGCGACGACGCGTCCCAGCGTCGTCTTGCCGGACCCGGACTCCCCCACGAGCGCGTGCACCGACCCGCGCTGCAGCGTCAGCGACACGTCGTCGAGGGCCTGCACGGCCGCACCGCCGCGGCCGCGCGCGGCGAACGCCTTGGACACCCCGGCGACCGAGACGACGGGCTCGCCCGTCGTCTCGGTCCGCGCAGCGACCCGGTCCCGGTACCGGTCGGGCGCCGACGACGGCGCGTCGCCCAGCAGCGTCACGGTGTACGGGTCGCGCGGCGCGACGAGCACCTCACGCACGGGCCCGTGCTCGCGCACGACGCCGTCGCGCAGCACGACGACCTCGTCGGACCGCTCCTGCGCGAGCGCGAGGTCGTGCGTGATGAACAGCACGCCCAGCCCCAGCTCGGCGCGCAGCCCGTCGACGAGGTCGAGGATGCGCTTCTGGACCGTCACGTCGAGGGCCGACGTGGGCTCGTCGGCGACGAGCAGCGCGGGCCGTGCGGCGATCGCGATGGCGATGAGCACGCGCTGCAGCTGCCCGCCGGACAGCTCGTGCGGGTACGCGCGCGCCTTGTGCACGGGGTCGGGGATGCCGACGTGCTCGAGCAGCTCGACGACGCGGTCGGCCACCCGGTCGCGTGGCACACCGACCGGCGCGAGCGCCGCGGCGACCTGCGTGCCGATGCGCTGCAGCGGGTCGAGCGAGCTCAGCGGGTCCTGCGGCACGAACCCGAGGGCGGTGCCGCGCAGCGGACGCCACTGACGCCGGGAGAACGACGAGACCTCGTGCCCCGCGACGTGCACGGCGCCGGCCGTCACGACGCCGTTGGCGGGCAGCAGCCCGGAGGCGGCCCGCGCGACGGTGCTCTTGCCGGACCCGGACTGCCCGACGAGCGCCACGGTCTGCCCCGGCTCGATCGTGAACGACACGTCGTGCACGACGTCCGCGGGACGCGCGCCCCGCCGGCGGCGGTAGCCGACGCTCAGGTGCTCGACGACGAGCGGCGCGCCCGGCAGCTCGCCGGCGACGACACGGTCAGCGGTCGCGGTCATGCCGCGCTCCCTTCCTTGATGGTGCGGGACAGCCGGCTGATCGCCAGCACCGACGTCGCGATGACCGCACCGGGCACGATCGTCAGCCACGGCGAGGACACGACGTACTCGCGCCCCTCGGCGACCAGCAGGCCCCACTCGGGCTGCGGCGGCGGGGCGCCGTACCCGAGGAAGCTCAGCGACGAGATCCAGATGATCGACAGGCCGAACTGCAGGGCCGTCAGCGACAGCACCGCGGTCCAGGAGTTGGGCAGGATGTGCCGCAGCAGGACGTGGGCGCGGCTGCCGCCGAGGTGGTGGCTCGCCTCGACGAACGGCAGGTCCTTGACCGTCAGCACCTCGGACCGCATGAGGCGCGTGAACGCCGCGATCGACGCGATGCCGACGGCGACCGCCGCGTTGAGCGCGCCGAACCCGAGCGCGACGACGACGACCATCGACAGCAGCAGGCCCGGGATCGACAGCAGGACGTCGACGAGCCGGGAGATCACGGCGTCCACCGCACCCCCGACGTACCCGGCGACGAGCCCCAGCAGCGTGCCGATGCCGAGACCGATGACGACGGCCACGGCCGAGCCCAGCAGGGTCCGCACGGTCCCGTGCACGATCCGGGAGAACAGGTCGCGGCCCAGGTAGTCGGTGCCGAACCAGTGCGCCGCCGACGGCGCCTGCAGCACGCGCGAGCCGTCACCGTGCAGCGGGTCGTGCGACGTCAGCAGCCCGGGTGCGACGACGGCGACGACCAGGAACAGCACGACGAGCAGCGCGACGTGGTCGAGAGGCGTCAGGCGCGCGACGAACGCGCGGAACGAGCCGGCCTCGGCGGGTGCGGACCAGCGTTCGGTGGGCCGCCGGGTCAGGGTCTGCGTCAGGGCGCTCATGCGACGGCCACCTTCGGGGTCCGGCGCCGCACGGCGGACGTGCGGCGCACGATGCGCGGGTCGAGGTGCGGGTACAGCAGGTCGGTCACGAGGTTGACCAGGACGTACAGCGTCGAGACGAGCAGCACGACCGCGAGGATCACGGGCGTGTCCTGGTCGCGCACGCTCTCGAACGTCACGAACCCCAGCCCGGTGCGCGAGAACACGGTCTCGACGACGACGGCCCCGGCGAACAGCTCGCCGACGACCAGGCCGAGCATCGTGACCGACGGCACCGCGCCGTTGCGCAGCACGTGACCGAGCGCGATGCGCGGCTCGCCCACGCCCTTGGCGCGCAGCACGTCGACGAACGGCTCGCGCCGCGCCTTCGTCAGGCCCTGGATGAGCACCTGGCTCAGCGCGCCGTTGACGGCGATCGCGAGCGTCGCGGCGGGCAGGACGTACGACAGCAGGCCCTGGTCGCGGATCGAGGACACCCAGCCGAGCTGGAACGAGAAGATCGTCAGCAGCACGAACCCGACGAGGAAGCTGGGCGCCGAGATCGAGAGCACCGGGACCGACGCCGCGAGGCTGCGCAGCGAGCCCCAGGGCGCGAAGACCGCGGTGAGCGCGATGGCCAGCGACAGCACGACGGTGAACGCGAACGCGAGCCCGGCGAGCACGATCGTGTCGGACAGCCCCTGCACGAGCAGGTCGGCCACGGGCTTGCCGCTGACGAGAGAGTAGCCGAGGTCGCCGCGCACGAGCCGGCCGAGACCGACGGCGAACTGCTGCAGCGGGGACAGGTCGAGCTGGTAGTACCGCAGCAGGTCCTCGGCGGCCGACGGGGGCAGCGGGTTCAGCGGGCTGGTCAGCTTGTTCTCGACGGGGTCGCCGGGCAGGACGAACAGCGTGAAGAACACGATCGTGTAGACCAGCGCGATGACGAGCAGCGCCTGGCCGATGCGCCGCACGACGTAGGTGCGCTCGGACATGGGGGACTCCGGGAGGTCGGGCGGGGCGGCGGCCGTGGCCGCCGCCCCGCGGGTCGCTGCGCGACCGGCTGCTACTGCGTGACCGACGTGTTGTAGAACTCCGGCAGCGCACCGTCGGTGAGCCGGAAGCCCTCGACGCGCGCGGCCGTGACGAACACCTGGCTGTCGTTGAGGATCGGGATGACGTAGCCCTGCTCGACCAGGTACTGCTGGGTCTGCGCGAGCAGGTCCTCGCGGGTCGCGTCGTCGACGGCGGGCGTCTGCGCGTCGAGCAGCTCCTGCAGCCGCGCGTCGGAGCCCTCGAGCCCCAGCAGGTCCGAGCCGTCCTTGCTGTAGTACTGCTGCAGACCGCGCGACGGGTCCGGGTGCGGCCACCCGACGCGCAGGAACCCGACCTCGGGGTCCGCGAACGCGGTGCCCCAGTAGGTGGAGTAGTCCAGCTCGTGCAGCGTGAGGTCGACGCCCCCGTCCTTGAGCTGCTGCTGGATCGCCTGGAACAGGCTCTTGGCGGTGTTGTCGTACACGTCGATGTACGTCTTGACGGTGAGGCGCTTGCCGTCCTTCGTGCGGTAGCCGTCGCCGTCGCGCGCCGTGAACCCGGCCTCGTCGAGCAGCTGTGCGGCCGTGTCGGGGTCGAGGTCGAACCCGTCGGACACGTCGGTGTAGCCGAACGTGCGGGGCGCGAGCACGGACGTCGCCGGGCTCCAGCTGCCGGTGTACAGCGTGTCGACGATCGCGTCGCGGTCGATGAGGTGCTGCAGCGCGTGCCGCACGCGCACGTCGTCGAGGAACGGTGCCGAGCTGCGCAGGAACCACTGGTTCGACAGCCCGACGCCCGTGCCGGCGACGATGCGGAACCCGGCGTCGGTCAGGCCCTTCTCCTCGCTCGGCTGCACGTACCGGATGACGTCGCCCTCACCGGCCCGCAGCGTGCCGAGCCGGACGCTGTCCTCGAGCACGGGGATCACGACGACCTTCGCGAGGTGCGCCTCGCCCTGGTTCGGCGAGCTCGGCGGCGCCCACGCGTAGCCCTCGCGGCGCAGCAGGACGATCTCCTTGCCGTACTCCTCGGACTCCACGACGAACGGCCCGGACCCGATGAGGTTGACGAACCGCTGCTGCTCCTCCTTGGGCGCGTCGATCGTCGCGTCCGCGACGAGGCCCGACGCCCACCCGGTGAGCACGTTGAGGAACGGCGCGTACGGCGACTCGAGGGTCACGACGACGGTGCGCGTCGCGTCGTCGGGCTCGGCCGTCAGGCCCTGCGGGAACTGCGGGTTGGGCGTGACGCCCTTGTCCGTGTCGCCCGTCGACTGCCACTCGAGGTTGCGCGCGACGCTCGTGGCGTCCACGGCCGTGCCGTCGCTGTAGGTCACGCCGTCGCGGACGACGAACGTGTACGTCAGCCCGTCCTCGGACACCTCCCAGCTCTCCGCGACCCACGGCTCGAGCTCGCCGGTCTGCGCGTTGCGGTAGATCAGCCGGTCGGTGATGTTCTGCTGCAGCGCACGCGTCTGCCACGTGCCGGACTCCTGCACCTGCGCCGAGGTGGGGATCTCGGCGTCGAGGTACGTCAGCGTGCCGCCGTCGTCGGGCTCGGCGCTGCCGGTCGCCGACGCCGCGCAGCCCGTGAGGGCCAGGGCGAGCGCGGTCACGGCTGCGGCGACGAGGTGTCGTCTGTTCACGGGTGTCTCCAGGGAGGGTCGGTGGGTCCGGGGACCCGGGGGGACGGGCGTCAGGTGGGCGGGGGTGCGACGACGTCGCAGGTCAGGGCGCCTCGTGGCGACGCGCCCACGGGAACGGGTCGGTGCCGTTGAGGTACCAGTCGCCGACGAGCCGGGCCTTGTAGGGCACCGGGTTGTGCGACGTGAGCGTGCGGGCGTTGCGCCAGTGCCGGTCGAGCTGCGTGCGCCGCTCGACGGCCGAGGACCCGAGTGCGTCGAACAGGTCGGTGCCGGCCCGCAGGGCGGCGTCGGCGGCGACGAGCTGCGCCTCCCACGTCGCGACCGCGGCGTGGCGCAGCGGGCCGGGCGTGACGGGCACGCGCCCGGCCTCGTCGGTCCGCACGTCGGCCGCCGCCGGGTCCGCGGCGAGCAGCGCGAGGCCCGCGTCGATCGCGTCCGCCGCGGCGAGCACGACGGCCCGCGCCGCCGCCGCGTGGGCCGCGACGCGCCCGACGACCTCCTGCACGATCGCGTCCTCGCGCGGCGCCGCGGCCAGGCCCTGCGGGTAGTTGCGCACGCGCCGGCGCACGGCGACCGTCGCGTCGTCGCGCGCCGCGAGCGCGACACCCGCGAGCGACGTGAGCAGCACCAGCTGGAACACGATCTCCTGGTGCGGTGAGCGCCCGCCGTCGCGGTACAGCGAGTCCGGCTCGACGGGCGCGCCGTCCAGGACGGTCGTGCCGCTGCCCGTGAGCCGCTGGCCGATCCCGTCCCAGTCGTCGTGCAGCGCCACGCGCGCGTCGTGCGCGTTGACGACCGCGAGCACGTCGCGGTCCTCGGTGTCCTTGCCGGTGACCGTGATCCAGTCGGCGTAGATGCTGCCGGTGCTGTAGTACTTCGTGCCCGTGACGGTCGCGGGCTCGGCGGAGTCGTCGACGCGGGTGGGCACCGGCTCCTCCCCCGGCGGCGGAGCCTTCTGCGACCACGCGCCGCCGACGACCTGACCTGCGGCGATGCGCGCGATCCAGCGTTCGGCCCCGGGTGCGTCGCGGTGCCACAGGCGGTCCTCGACGAAGGCCACGTGGTTGCGCCACAGCTGCGGGTGGTTCGCGTCGGCGCGGCCGAGCTCGATCAGCAGCTCGGCGAGCTCGCGCACGGACAGGCCCGCACCGCCGTCCGCGACGGGCAGGCGCACGGCGCCGAACCCGGCCTCGGCCAGCAGGCGCACCTCCTCGGACGGCAGCTCGCGCGTGCGCTCGCGCTCGCGCGACCGCTCGGCGATGGTCGCGAGGACGGGCGCGAGGTGCGCGCGGACGGTGTCGAGCCCCGCGGGCAGCCCGGTGGTCGGCGGTGCGGTCGTGGTGGCGGTCATCGTGCGCTCCCCAGGACGAGGTCGGTCGCGGGCCGGGTCCCGCCCAGGCCGCGTCCGCCGCGGTACGCGGCGGCGGGGTGGGTGTCCGGCAGGCGGTCGTGCGTGCCGGTCAGGCGGCGCCGGAGCGTCTCGCCCGGCACGTAGGACTCGCGCAGCCGGCCGCGGCGGCGCAGCTCGGGGACGACGAGCTCGACGAAGTCCCGCGCGGTGTCGAACGAGTGGTACTGGCGCAGGTTGATGCCGTCGATGCCGACCTCGTCGAGCCAGCGCTCGATCTCGTCCGCCACCGTCGTCGGCGTGCCGGCGGCGAAGAAGTCGCGCTCCATCTGCTCGGACGCGAACCTCGCGAACTCGCCGACCGTGCTGTCGAGCGCCGCGGGCGGTACCGCGTCCTGCGGCGCCCCCTCGCGCGCGAGCGCCTCGCGCACCGTGAGGTCCTGCGGGTGCGCGGTCGGGTCGAAGCGCAGGCTCGCGTGCACGAACCGGCCGACCACGCTGCGGTGCTCGGCGTACTGCGCGAGCTTGCGCTCGACCTCGGCGTCGGTGCGGCCGACGATCACCGCGGCCTGCACGATCACCTTGAGGTCGGTCGCCGCGCGGCCCGCGGCGACCGCGGCGTCGCGGAACTGCGTGAGCAGCCCGCCGAACGCGCCGGCCCGCGAGCCCGTGAAGACGACCTCCGCGTGGCGGGCCGCCTGCGCGATGCCGGCGGGCGACGCCGTGGCCTGGAACAGCACGGGCGTGCGCTGCGGCGACGGCTCGGACAGGTGCGGCCCCGCGACGCGGAAGTGCTCGCCGACGTGGTCGACGTACCGCACCTTCTCGGGGTCGGTGTAGACGCCGCCGACGGCGTCGCGGACCACCGCGTCGTCGTCCCACGAGCCCTCCCACAGCTTGTAGAGGACGTCGAGGTACTCCTCGGCGATCGCGAAGCGCGTGTCGTGCTCGATCTCGTCCGCGAGGCCGAAGTTGCGGGCCGCGTTGGGCAGGTACGACGTGACGACGTTCCAGCCGATGCGCCCGGCCGTGAGGTGGTCGAGCGTGCTCATGCGGCGCGCGAACGCGAACGGCGGCTCGTAGCTCGTCGACGCGGTCACGCCGAACCCGAGGTGGTCGGTGACGGCGGCCATCGCGGGCACGACGAGCATCGGGTCGTTGTTGGGGATCTGCAGGCCCTCGCGCAGCGCGTCTGCCGGGCCGCCGCGGAACACGTCGTAGGCACCGACGACGTCGGCGAGGAACACCGCGTCGAACCCGCCGTCCTCGAGGACGCGCGCGAGCTCGGTCCAGTACCGGATGTCGGTGTAGCGGTGCCGGTTGTTGTCCGGCAGGCGCCACAGCCCGTGGGTGATGTGGCTGACGCAGTTCATCTCGAACAGGTTGAGGATCAGGCGCTTGGGGGACGTGGCGGGGGGCGTGATGGTGTGCTCCTGGGGAGGTCGGGCGCAGTGGTGCGCCTGCGGGGGACGGGCCCGCCCGCCGGGGCGCGCCACGGCGGGACGGGACCTCGGCACAGCGAGGTGAGGGACCTGCGGGGGGACGTGCGGGAGGACGGCGTCAGGCCGTCGCGCGGCGCGGCTGCGCCGGACACGGACACACCGAGGCGCCGCGGACGCACGCCGGACAGGCGTACGCGGCCACCGGGCGGTGGCGCCGGGCGCGCGCCGGGCCCTGGGGGCAGCGGCGCGGAGTCGTGGTCACCCTGTCGACGCTAGGGAGCGTCGCGTCCGGGTGTCCAACAACGATCCGTGATGACCCCCCATCACACGGGCCGGTCCCGGTCACCCGTCCAGTAAATGAGACTGTTCTGGTCGCCATTTAGACGTGCGCCTAGATTCGGCGCGTGGCCGACACCCTGGACCTCGTGCAGCTGCGCAGCGTCGTGGCCATCGCCGCCTGCGGCGGCGTGGGCCGGGCCGCCGCCGCGCTGCACCTGAGCCAGCCCGCCGTCAGCCAGCACGTGCGTCTGCTCGAGCGGCGTCTGCAGCGCACGCTCCTGGTCCGGGACGGGCGCAGCGCGCGCTTCACACCTGCCGGCGAGCAGCTCGTCGACGAGGCGCGGCGCATCCTCGCGGTGCACGACGACGCACTCGCGCGGCTCGCGTCCGCCAGCCACGCACCGCTGGTCGTCGGCTGCGCGGAGGCCGCCGCCGAGCACGTGCTCCCCGCCGTCCTCGCCTCCCTGCGCGCCGCGTGGCCGGACCGGCGGGTCCGCTTCTCCCTCGACCGGTCCGCGCAGCTCGCCGACGAGGTCGCCAAGGGTGCCGTCGACCTCGCCGTCGTCCTGGGCGCCTCCGGCGACGCCCCCGGTCGGCTCGTCGCCCGGCTCCCGCTGCGCTGGTACGGCAGCGCCCACGGCACCGCGGACGACGGCCCCACGGTCCGGCTCGTCGCGTACGCCGAGCCGTGCAGCATGCGTGCACGGGCCGTCGCCGAGCTCGCCGCCACCGGACGCCCCGTCGAGGTCACGGCCGAGTCGACCAGCCTCGAGGGCGTGGTCGCCGCCGCGCGCGCCGGTCTCGGCGTCGCGGTCCTGCCCGGCTCCACCCCGCCCGCCGGCCTCGTCGAGCGCACCGACCTCCCGCCCCTGGGTGTGGTCGGGGTGCACCTGACCGCGCGGCGCGGGCTCGACCTGGACGTCGAGGCCGCGGCGCTCGGTGCGCTGGAGACGCTCCTCGGCGGGACGTCGGCCCCCGCCACGCCGCCGCTCGGCGCCGGGCTGCTCGACGTGTCCTGACGCGGTGCCCTGACCTGGTACGACGACGCCCGCCGCACCACGCCGGTCCGGCGGGTGGGCGGGCGTCGTCGGGCGCGTCAGCGCCCCAGGCGTCCCTCCGCGGCGATCGCGTCCGCGATCGCCCGGTCGAGCCGGTCCTGCGCCTCGCCGTACGCGGCGAAGTCGCGGTCCGCGAGCGCCTCCTGGCCGTCGACGATCGCCTGCTGCGCGCGCTGCAGGGCCGCCTCGAGCGCCGCACGCGCGTCGGGGTCGTCCGTGGGCTCGGGCGTGGCGGTGGCGGTCGGCCCCGGTGCGGGCGTGGCGGTCGACGCGTCCGCCGCCGTGTCGTCCGGCTCCTCGGCATCCTCCTCGCCACCCGGGGCGGGCACCGGTTCGGCACCGGCGTCGCCCGCGTCGGCACCGGAGTCGCCGCCGAAGACCTGGTCGAGCGCGCCGTCGAGCGTCTCGGCGAACCCGATCTCGTCACCGAACGACACCAGCACGCGCTGCAGCAGCGGGAACGTCGTGCCGCTGGCCGCCTGCACGTACACGGGCTGCACGTACAGCAGCCCGCCACCGACGGGCAGCGTCAGCAGGTTGCCGCGCCGCACCGTGGAGTCACCACGCTGCAGGAGGTTCAGCGCGCTCGAGACCGTCGAGTCGGCCGTGAAGTTGGCGCTCGCCTGTCCCGGACCGGGCACGGTCGAGTCGCGCGGCAGCTCCAGCAGGCGCAGCTTGCCGTAGCCCTCGGCCACCTGGCCGGGGGTGTTGCCCGCCTCGGCGTCCACCGCGAGGTACCCGGTGAGCACGTTGCGCGCGTTCGACCCGGTCGGGATGAACGTCGACATCAGCGAGAACGTCGCCTGGGCCTCCCCCGGCATCTTCAGCGTCAGGTAGTACGGCGGCTGCGGCACGTCCACGCTCGTCACGGTCGGGTCCGCCGGGTTCTGCCAGAAGTCGTTCCCGGAGAAGAAGCCCGCCGCGTTCGTCACGTGGTACTGCCCGAGCAGCGCGCGCTGGACCTTGAACAGGTCCTCCGGGTAGCGGATGTGGCTCATGAGGTCGCCCGTGATGTCGGACATCGGCTGCAGCGAGGTCGGGAAGACCTGCGTCCACGCCTGCAGGATCGGGTCCTGCGTGTCCCACGCGTACAGGTCGACCGACCCGTCGTACGCGTCCACCGTGGCCTTCACCGAGTTGCGGATGTAGTTGACCTGCTTGGGCAGCAGCGCCTGCACGGTGCTGCTGCGCTCCGTCAGCGAGTCCGTGGTCGCGTCCTCGAGCGAGCGCACGGCCGCGTACGGGTACTGGTCCGACGTCGTGTAGCCGTCGATGATCCACTTGACCCGGCCGTCGACGACCGCGGGGTACACGCGGCCGTCCAGGTCGAGGTACGGCGCGACCTTGGCGACGCGGTCGCGCGGGTCGCGGTCGTACAGGATCTGCGAGTCGTCGTTGACGCGCTCGGAGAACAGGATCTGCTCGTCGCCGAACTTCAGCGCGTACAGCGTCTTGTGCCACAGGCTGCCGACCGACGGGCCCGCGGACTCGTCCTGCGTCGGGAAGCGGAAGGGCACGGACCCGGTGCCGGTGTTGTCGTCCGGGTAGTCGAACTCCCAGCCGTCGGTGCCCTCCGGGCCGCCCACGATCGAGTACTCGGGGGACGACTGGCCGAAGTAGATGCGCGGCTCGTACTCCCCCAGCTCGCCCTGGGACGGGATGCCGCCCTCCCAGAACGCCGGCGCGCCGCGCGCACCGCGCGTGTTGCCGTACGCGGCCACGACGCCGAACCCGTGCGTGTACACGGTCGTGTCGTTCGTCCAGTTGCGCTGAGCGGCGTTCAGGCCGTTGAGGTCGAGCTCGCGCACGGCGATCACCGTGTCGCGGCTCTCGCCGTCGATCGTGTACCGGTCGACGGACAGCGAGTCGGGGAAGTCGTAGAAGCCGCGGATCTGCTGCAGCTGCTTGAACGACGGCGAGACGATGTTCGGGTCGAGCAGGCGGATCGACGCCGTCGTGTCCGCGTCCTCGCGCAGGGCACCCGGCGCGGTCGACACGTTGGCCTCGTACTCGCTGATCTCGACGTCCTCGAGCCCGTAGGCCGCGAGGGTCGCGTCGATGTTGCGCTGGATGTACTCCGACTCCGCGTCCTGCTGGTTCGGCTGCACCTGGAAGCGCTGCACGATCGCCGGGTACACGCCGCCGACGACGACCGCGGCGACGACCATGAGCCCCACGCCGATCGCCGGCAGCCGCCAGTTGCCCGAGATCGCCGTCGCGACGAACGCGCCGGCCACGACGACGGCCGCGACCGCGAGGATCGCCTTGGACGGGATGACGGCGTGCACGTCGGTGAAGCCCGCGCCCTGCCACCGCTGCTCACCGCTCTGCTGCTTGGTGAGGATCGAGTAGCGGTCCAGCCAGTAGTTGGCGGCGATCAGCAGCAGCACCAGGGCGCCGAGCACCGACAGGTGGACGCGCGCGGCGCGCGTCGTGCGCGGTGCACCCGACCCGCCGCCGACCCGCAGACCGCCGTACAGGTAGTGCGTCGCGACCGCCGCGATGGTCGACAGCACCAGGACCGCCATGAGGAACGACACGACGAACCGCAGGCCCGGCAGCGTGAACAGGTAGAAACCCAGGTCGATGCCCCACTGCGGGTCGGCCACCCCGACGTCGCCGCCGTTGAGCCACAGCTGCACCGTGGTCCACTGCTGCGACGCTGCGCCGCCGGCGAACAGGCCGAGGACGACGGGGCCGACCACCAGCACGAGGCGCCGCAGCGGCTCGATCGCCTCGCGGTACTGGTCGAGGTTCGCCTGCTCCTGCGTCGACGGCGCGTACACCGGACGCGCGCGGTAGGCGTAGCTCAGCGAGAAGCCCACGCTCGCGGCCATGACCGCGAACCCGAGGACGAACAGCAGACCCCGCGTGACCCACTCGGTGCGCAGCACCTCGACGTAGCCGAGCTGCGAGAACCACAGGACCTCGGTCCAGACCTGCGCGAGCACGAGCAGCAGCACCGCGAGCACGGCCAGCGTGACGAGGGTCGGGACCAGCGGGCCGCGGCGGCGGGGCGCGGCAGGTCGTGGGCGGGGCGGTGAGGCGAAGGTCACGGCGTGGCGGTCCTCGTCTGTCGGCGGACGACGGGCGCGGCGCGCGCCCACCAGGGGAACGGCCCCGGCGCGTCCCAGGTTCCCACACGGGTGCGACGATGGGCGCGTGAGCACGCCCTCCACCACGCCGCCGCAGCCCACCGACGACACGTCGCCCGACGCCCGGGCCCGACGCGCCCTGGCCGACGCGGTCCGGGAGATCGAGCACCACGTCGCGTCGGCCGGCTGGGACGCGCCCGTGCGCGTCTTCGCGCTCGTCCGCACGCAGGCCGCCCTCGCCGCCGAGCCCGGCCTCGCCGACCAGCTCGCGCCCGACGTGCTCGCGGCCGCGCGGGCCGACGACCAGCACCTGACGTCCGTCGAGCAGGAGGGGCTGCCCGCGGCCGACGACCTCGAGCACCTGCTCGGCGGTCTGACGTGGCCGCCGACCGTGCACGGTGCGGCGGTCACCGTCGAGCGCGTCGTGCTGCCGCCGGGCGCCGAGGACGACCTGCCGTCCGATCCCGACGCCGCGCTCGCGGCGCTGCTCGCGCACCCGCAGCGCCAGGACGTGCGGCTCGCCGTGGGTGTGCTGCGCGGCGGGCCGTCGTGGTGCGCCGTGCGCACGCGCGCGCACGACAGCGACGACGCCGTCGGCCACGGCGCCGACGTCGTGCCGGGGCTCGTGGAGGCGGTGCGCGCGACGCTCGAGTGAGCGCGACGCGGGCCCGACGCTCGAGGTCCGGGGGTCAGTCCGCCGTGCAGGTGGGCAGGTCGTCGGCCGTGCCCGCGCCGATCGCGACCATCGCCTCGCGCGCCTCGTGCAGCGTCGCGACCCGCACGACCCGCAGACCCCGCGGCACGTGCCCGACGACGTCGTCGCAGTTGTCCGCCGGGGCCAGGAACCACGTGGCCCCGTCGCGGGACGCGCCCGCGAGCTTCTGCCGGATCCCGCCGATCGTCCCGACGGCACCCGTCGCGTCGATCGTGCCGGTCCCCGCGATGACGTGGCCCGCGGCCTCGTCCTCGGGCGTCAGCAGGTCGACGATCCCGAGCGCGAACATCGTCCCGGCGCTCGGACCGCCGATGCCCTCGATGTTGATGCGCACGTCGACGGGCATGTCGAACGACGGGTCGATGTAGGCGCCGATCTGCGCACCGCCGTCAGGACGCTCCCCCGTCACGACCGGGACCTCGACGTCCCGCGCGTGGCGGGTGACGGTCAGCGTCACGGTGTCGCCGGGCGTCACGGCGGCGAGTCGCTCGAGCAGCGTGACGTAGTCGGGCAGCGGGTCGCCGTCGATCGCCGTCAGGACGTCGCCCTTCTCGAGCCGCCCCTCGGCGTCGGTGCCCTCGACGGTCCCCGCGACCACCAGCGTCGCCGGGACCTCGTAGCCGAGCTCCGTGAGCGCCGCGACGCTCGCGTTCTCCTGCGACGAGACCATCTGGTACGCGTTCGACTCGTCGAGCTCCTCCTGCGACACGTCCTGCGGGTACACGTCCTCGACGGGCCGCACGACGGACGACGACGCCAGCCACCCCTGCAGGACGTTGAGCACGTAGGCGGGGTAGCCCGGACCGCCCGTGCCGGAGATCGTCGTCAGCCGCAGCTCGCCGGTCGACGGGTACGTCGGCGCGCCGTCGACCTGGATGAGCGGCTCGCCGCTCACCTCGCCCAGCACGTCCTTGGTCGGCCCGGGCCCGTTGACGGCGTACGGCGCCGGCATGACGGCGAGCACACCCACGAGCACCGACGTGACGAGCATGCCGAACGACAGGACGAGCGCGCGCGGTGTGGGCCGCGGCTGCTCGTCCGCGTCGTCCTGCGGCTGGTCGGCCACCGCGTCGTCCTGCGGCTGGTCGTCGGCCGCGTCGTCCTGCGGCTGGTCGTCGGCCGGGTCGTCGGTCGGCTGGTCGTCGGCCGCGTCGTCGGTCGGCTGGTCGTCGAGCACGAGGACGATCATCCCCCACACCCCGTCCCCCGCCGCGCACGACGCGTGTGCGCCGTGAGCGAACCCGGGCCGCGCGCCCCGCGGCGCACGCCCCGCCGCGGTTACCGTGGAGCCTCCCCGGCCCAGTCAGGAGGCCTCCATGAGCCCCGACGTCCCGCCCGCCGACGGTCCCGACGCGACCGGCCCGCAGCAGTGGGAGCAGATGCTCCGCGCGATGCTCGGCCCCGCCGCCGACGACGCGATCCGCGAGATGCGCGCCAGCGGCGTCGACCCCGCCGCGCTGGCCGCGGCCTCCGGCCTGCCCACGGACCCCGTCGCGCTGCAGCAGGCACTCGCGCAGGTGCAGCGGATGCTCGCGACGTCGGGCGACCAGCCGGTGAACTGGCAGATGGCCCACGACCTCGCGCGTCAGCAGGCGGCCGTCGGTGGCGACCCCACGCTCGCACCTGCCCGCGTCAAGGAGGTGCGCGACGCGCTGTCCGTGGCGGAGCTGTGGCTCGACGCGGCCACGGACCTGCCGCCCTCGGCCGGACCGTCGCACGCGTGGAGCCGCGCGGAGTGGGTCGAGGCGACCCTGCCCACGTGGCGCACTCTGACCGAGCCGGTCGCGTCGTCGCTGTCCGCGGCGCTGGCCGGTGCGCTCGGCCCCGCGATCGGCGAGATCGGCACCGCGTTCCCGGGCGGCGCACCGGCCGGCGCGGGCGACCCCGCGCAGCTGCTGCGAGGGCTCGGGTCCGCGGTCTTCGGCCTGCAGGTCGGGCAGGCGGCCGGGACGTTGGCGCGCGAGGTGTTCGGCACCACCGACATCGGGCTGCCGCTGCTGGACCAGCCGGCACCCGCGCTCGTCGCGGCCAACGTCGACGCGTTCGCCGAGGGCCTGGACGCCCCCGCCGAGGAGGTGCGCCTGTACCTCGCGCTGCGGGAGGCCGCCGCGAGCCGCCTGTTCGCCCACGTGCCGTGGCTGCGCGCGCACCTGCTGGACGCGGTGGCCGAGTACGCCCGCGGGATCGCGATCGACGTCGAGACCCTCGAGGACGCGGTCGCGTCCATCGACCCGACCGACGCGACGGCCCTGCAGGAGGCGTTGTCCGGTGGCGTGTTCGCCCCGCAGACCACGCCCGCGCAGCAGGCCGCGCTCGCGCGCCTGGAGCACGCGCTCGCGCTGGTCGAGGGCTGGGTCGACGAGGTCGCGACGACCGCGGCGACGCCGCACCTGCCGCACGCCGTGCCGCTGCGCGAGATGGTGCGCCGCCGACGTGCGGCGGGCGGACCGGCCGAGCAGACCTTCGCGAGCCTCGTCGGGCTCGAGCTGCGGCCGCGTCGGCTGCGCGACGCCGCGACCGTGTGGGCGCACCTGACCGCCACGCGCGACGTCGCCGGGCGCGACGCCGTCTGGGCGCACCCGGACCTCGTGCCGACGTCGGAGGACCTCGACGACCCCGCCGGCTACGACGCGCGACGCCAGGCCGCCGTCGACGGGTCCGCCGACCTCGACCGCGCGCTCGCGCAGATCCTGGACGACGCGGACGGCGCGACCGACGAGGGCGCACCCGGCACGACCGACGCCTGACGGGTCGGGCCGCGCCGGTCAGACCGGGTCGGTCGCCGCGTCCTGCCCGCCGTCGTGCCGCTCGTCGTCGGCGCGAGCGTCGTCCCTCGGCTCGTCGTCCCCAGGCGCGTCGTCCGCGGGCGCGTCGTCCCCAGGCTCGTCGTCGGCCGGCTCGTCGGGCGGCTCGTCACCGTCGTGCCCGTCGCGCGCGAACGCGTACCCCTCGAGGAACCCCCGTGCGCGCTGCGTGTGCGGGTACCGGGCCAGCTCGGCCCAGAACGCCTCGCCGTGGCCCGGCTGCAGCAGGTGCGCGAGCTCGTGCAGCAGCACGTAGTCCAGCACCCAGCGCGGCATGCCCTGGACCCGGTCGGAGATGCGGATCGTCCCGTCCGACGGCGTGCACGACCCCCAGCGGCGGCCCTGGTTCGACGACCACCGCACGGTCGTCGGCACCGCGCGGCCGCCGAGGTACCGGCGGGACAGCTCGCTCGCGCGCGCGACGAGCTGGGCGTCCGACGGCCGGCGCCGACGCTCCTGCGCGGCCAGCCGGTCGACCATCCGACCCACCCACTCGCGCTCCTGCGCGCGCGTGAACCGCGCCGGGATCGCCACGATCGTCCGGCCGTCCTCGCGCCACGCGCTCACGGTCCGGGCACGCCGCCGGGAGCGTCGCACCTCGACGACGGGGCCCGCGTCGAGCGCGTCCTGCGGGGCTGCCGTGACCGCGGGCCGTTCACGGCGCGCGGGACCGCGCGGCGTCGCCTCGCGCGAAGTCGGCACCCCCGCACGCTAGCGCGCAGCGCAACCCCGGGGGCAGACGACACCCCGGTTCACCCGCTTGCGACGCACGGCGCGGCCCGCACGACGCCTGCGGGGGCAGCCCGCGCACTACTGTGTGAGCGCACGGCGGCCGTCATGGTCCCTGCCCCGGGCGCGATGCCACCGCCCGGGAACCAGCACGAGGAGGGACCACATGGCCGACACCTGGGCGGGCGAGTTCTACTGTGTGAAGTGCAAGGAGAAGCGGGAGACGGAGGGCGAGGTCGTCGTCTCCGAGTCCGGACGCCGGATGGCCAAGGCCGTCTGCCCGGTCTGCGGCACCAAGCTGAACCGCATCCTCGGCAAGGCCTGACACCGGGTCCGAGCCGGTCGCGGCCCGACCGCGACGACCACGAGGGCACCGTCGCACGCGACGGTGCCCTCGTCGCGTGCCGGCACACCTGCCCGGGGCCTGTGGACGACGCCCGACGCGTCCGCCGCCGCGGTGCCATCGTGACCGTGTGAGCACACCGTCGACGCCCGCGCCCCTGCTGCTGCGACCCGGTCTGCGCGTGCTGCCGCGCGCGGACGACGAGGTCCAGGTCGGCACCGACCCGCGCTGGGCCGTGCGGCTCGTCGGCCTGCGCCCCGCCGAGGCGCGCCTGTGGGCGGGTGTCGACGACACGACCGACCTCGCGCTGCTGCCGGCGAGGGCACCCGCGGCAGGAGTCGACGCCGCCGACGTCGCGGCGACGGTGGACGAGCTGCGCCGCGCGGGGCTCACACGCGCGCGCCCCGCCGCCGCGACGGTCGTCCACGGCCCGGCCGCCGCGGACGCGGCCGCGTGGACGCTCCTGCGGCCCGACGCGACGGGTGACGACGTGGTCACCGCGCGCGCGGACGCGGTCGTCGGTGTCGTCGGGCTCGGCCCGACCGGCCTGGGCGTCGCCCGGCACCTGGCGGTCGCGGGCGTCGGCGGGCTGCTGCTGGACGACGACGTCCCCGTGCGGTCCCGCGACGTCGCCGCCGGCACGCACCGCTGGGCCGACGTGGGCGCACCGCGCGCGGTCGCGGCGCGCCGCGTGCTGCGCGACGCCGCGCCGGGCGTGCGGGTCGACGGCGACGGCGACCCCGACCTCGTCGTGGTGGTCGAGCACGAGGCCGCCGACCCGGTGCGCGCCGTGCTGCTCGTCGCCGACGAGGTCCCGCACCTGTCGGTCGTGCTGCGCGCGGCCGACGCCCTGGTGGGGCCGCTCGTGCGACCCGGCACCGACCCGTGCCTGCGGTGCCTCGACCTGCACCGCGCGGACGCCGACCCCGGGTGGCCCGCGGTGCTCGGCGCCCTCACGCGGCGCCGCGACGCGCAGGCGACCACGCGCGGTGAGGTGGGGGTGCTCGCCGGCGCGTGCGCGTCGCTCGCGGCGGCTCAGGTGCTCGCGCTGCTCGCGGGGTCGACGCCGCGGCTGTGCGGGACGACCGTCGAGCTCACGCTGCCCGACCTGGTCGCGCGCGAACGGCGCTGGTCCCCGCACCCCGCGTGCGGGTGCCAGGCCCCGCCGGGGACGACGGACGCCGGGCCGCGCGAGGGGTGACCTCGCACGACCCGGCGTCGGTGGTGGTGCCCGCCGGACCGGACCGCCACGTCATGCGGCAGCAGCGTCCTTGCGCGGCCGGCCGCGGCCGCGCTTCGTCGGGACGACCACACCGCCGACGAAGACCTGGCCTCCCCAGACACCCCACGGCTCGGCCCGCTCGACGGCGCCGGCGAGGCAGCCGTCGATGAGGGGGCACTCGCGGCACAGGGCCTTGGCCCGCTCCACGTCGGCCTGGCGCTCGGCGAACCAGAGCTCGGCGTCGTGGGACTGGCACGGGATGAAGTCGGCGACCATCCGGTCGAACTGGGCATTCGTCGTCGCGGTGCTGCCGGTGGGCCAGGGACCGGATCCGCCCTGGTTCACGGTGTCGAGCAGCGTCGTGAGCCGCACGATGTCCTCCTGATGTCCTTGCGAGGTGAGCTGGGGTGCCGGATCGGGCCGCTCGCCCCGGTGAGGACCGGAGAAATGAGAGAGGCCGCGGATCCGAGTTCGGACTCCGCGGCCTGCCTGGCTGTGAGGCTGGTGCTACGGGGTCCCGGATCGGCGATCGGTGCCGGACGTCGCGGTACGCAGGCGACGCTTGAGCCCGGAAGCGGGCACAGCGATCCCCTGGAAGGTCCCGGCCGTGGGCACGAGAGTCCGTGAGTACGCGTGACGCGACGTCGTCATCACGATCGTGTTGCTCTCCACCGTGCACCCACCTCCTCTCCAGGGACGGGTCCCGCCTCTTCGGCAGGACCCCGCGAACAAGGACGGGACCACATTAGGCGGGCCCGTCGCGGCGTCACAAGCAATTAACGGAACTTCGTCCGCACGGCTCTCCCGGCGGGGCCCGCGACCGTCCCGGACGTGCCCGCGCCGTCGCCCGCGACCACCTGCAGCAGCGCGTCGCCGTACTCGCGCAGCCGTGTCTGCCCCAGGCCCTGCACGTACCGCAGGTCCGCCGGGGCGGTCGGCATCGCGGCCGCGACGGCCTCGAGCGCGACGTCCGGCAGCACGCGGAACGCGGGCACACCACGCTCGTCCGCGACCCGTGCGCGCCACTGCCGCAGCCGGTCGAGCACCGCCGGGTCGGCGGCCGCCGAGGCCCGGCGCCCCGTGCCCCGGCCGCCCTCCTCGCCGGGCCACAGCCCCACGAGGAACCGCGAGCGCGAGCGCGACGCCCGCGACCCGGGCGTGCGGGCCGCGGCGTACGACAGCTCGAGGTGCCGCCGAGCGCGCGTGACGCCCACGTAGAGCAGGCGCCGCTCCTCGGACACCGCGGCCTCGGTCTGCGCGAGCGAGATCGGCAGCAGCCCGTCGGACAGGCCCGCGAGGAACACGGCGTCCCACTCCAGGCCCTTCGCGGCGTGCAGCGACGCGAGCGTCACGCCGTCGACCGTCGGGGCGTGCTGGGCCGACGCCCGGTCGTCGAGCTCGGCCACCAGGTCGGCGAGCGTCGCGCCCCCCCGGGCCTCCAGCAGGTCGTCCGCGAGCCCGACGAGCGCCTGCATCGCGTCCCACCGCTCGCGTGCCGCACCGCGCGCGGCCGGCGGCTGCGGCGCCCACCCCACCGACGTGAGGATGTCGCGGACCGTCTGCCCCAACGGCACGTCGGCGTCCGCGGACCGCGCACCGCCACGCAGCAGCACGAGCGCGTCGCGCACGTCGCGCCGCGCGAAGAACCGCGTGCCGCCGCGCACCTGGTAGCCGACGCCCGCGGCGGCCAGCGCCTGCTCGAACGCCTCCGACTGCACGTTGGTGCGGTACAGCACGGCGATCTCGCTCGCCGGGACACCCGACGCGACGAGCCGCGCCGCGCGCGCCGCGACACCCGCGGCCTCGGCCTCGTCGTCGTCGTACGCCGTGAACCGCACCTGCGGCCCGTCCGGCTGCTGCGCCACCAGGTGCAGCGGCACCGGGTCGCCGGGCCGGCGCGTCGCCGTGAGGACCCGGTTGGCCAGGCCGACGACCTGGGGCGTCGACCGGTAGTCGCGCACCAGCCGCACGACCTGCGCACCCGGGTGCCTGCCCGCGAACGTCAGGAGGTGGTGCGGCGACGCACCCGCGAACGAGTAGATGGTCTGGCTCGGGTCCCCCACGACGCACACGTCGTGCCGGCCGCCGAGCCACTGGTCCAGCAGGTACTGCTGCAGCGGGCTGACGTCCTGGTACTCGTCGACCACGAAGTGCCGGTACTGCGCGCGCACCTCGTCGGCGACCTCGCCGCGCTGCGCGAGCATGGCCGCGAGCAGCAGCAGCACGTCCTCGAAGTCGATGACGCCGCGCTCGGTCTTCACGTCCTCGTACGCCGTGAGCAGCCGTGCGACCGCCTGGGCGTCCTGTCCCGCCGGGGCGGGCCGGCGCACCGCCGCCGCGGCGCGCTCGTAGTCCTCCGCCGTGACGAGCGAGACCTTCGCCCACTCGATCTCCGCCGCGAGGTCGCGCACCGAGATCCGGTCGACGGCGACACCCACGCGGCGCCCCGCCTCGGCCACCAGGGTGGCCTTCTGCTCGACGAGGCGCGGCGGGGCCCCGCCGACGACCTTGGGCCAGAAGTGCCCGAGCTGACGCAGCGCTGCCGCGTGGAACGTGCGCGCCTGCACACCGGTCGCCCCCAGGTCGCGCAGCCGCACGCGCATCTCACCGGCCGCGCGGGCGGTGAACGTCACGGCCAGGACCGACGCCGGGCGGTACACGCCGGTGCGCACGCCGTACGCGATGCGGTGCGTGATCGCGCGCGTCTTGCCCGTGCCGGCGCCCGCGAGCACGCAGACGGGTCCCGTCAGGGCGGTCGCGACGGCGCGCTGCTCGGGGTCGAGCGCGTCGAGGAGGGAGTCGGCGGACATCGTGGACCAGTGTCCCAGCCCCCGCCGACACCGGCGCCGCGTGCGAGGATCTGTGGACGAGCCGACGAGCGACGAGCAGCACCGCGAGGAGCCATGACGACCAGCACCCCCGCCCCGGGCACCGTGACGATGTACTCCACGACGTGGTGCGGCTACTGCCACCGCCTGCGCACGCAGCTCGACTCCGCGGGCATCGCGTACGACGTCGTCGACATCGAGCAGCAGCCCGAGGCGGCGCAGTTCGTCGCGTCCGTCAACGGCGGCAACCAGACCGTGCCGACCGTCGTCTTCCCCGACGGGTCCGCCGCGACCAACCCGTCCCTCGCGCAGGTGCGCGAGCGCCTCGGGGTCTGACGCCCGGGCGGCCGCGCGGCACCGTCACGCGCCGACCGGACCGCCGAACCACTGCTCGACCAGGGCACGCGCGATCGACGCACCGCCCGGCAGCAGCACCTCGCCGGACGCGACCGCGGCCGCGAGCTCGGCGCGCGTGAACCAGCGCGCGTCGGCCATCTCGACACCGTCGACCCGCACGTGCGTGCTCGTCGCGCGCGCCCGGAAGCCCAGCATGAGCGACGCGGGGAACGGCCACGGCTGGCTCCCCGCGTACTCGATCGCGCCGACCTCGACCCCGGTCTCCTCCCGGACCTCGCGCCGCACCGCCTGCTCGGCGGCCTCGCCCGCCTCGACGAAGCCCGCGAGCGTCGACCACCTCCCCGGCGCCCACGCCGCGGCGTGCCCCAGCAGCAGCCGGTCGTCGGCGTCGACGACGGCCATGATCACCGCCGGGTCCGTGCGCGGGTAGTGCTCCGAGCCGTCCGCGTCGCACACGCGCGACCACCCGGCCTGGACGGCGCGCGTCGGGGCACCGCAGCGAGGGCAGCGCGGGTGGCGGTCGTGCCACGCGTCGAGCGCGACCGCGGCCGTCGCCAGGCCCGCGTCGTGCGCGTCGAGCGCACCGCCGACCACCCGCAGCGACCGCCACCCGTCACGCGCGACGGGGCCGTCGGGCAGGTGGACCAGGACGTCCGCCGGCTCGCCGCGCGCCGGCAGCGGGTGCTCGTCCGGCAGCCGCACCGCGAGGACCCGCGCACCGTCGTCCTCCGCACCGAGCAGCAACCAGGCGTCGGGGTCGGCGAGGGCGGCGGGACCCGTGCCGGGACCGGGCGCGCTCGCAGGCCCGGGGGCCCGGCCGGTCGCGGCAGGCTCCCCCGCGGCGAGCAGCGCGAGCGCACCCGCGGGGTCGAGCCAGCGCACGTGGTCGTCGTCGGCGACGAGGAGCCCGCCGTCACGCACCGCGAGGACGCGGGTGCGCGGGTCGGCGAGCGCGTCCGCGAGCACGCGCGGCTCGGTGCGCAGCTCCGCCGCCCGCGCCACCGACGCGCGGGCGAGCGGGAGGTCGGTGAGGACGTGACCGGTCACGCGCGCCACGCTACGCGGCGCCGTGGCCCCGGTCCGCCCGTCGGACGTCGCGGCGGACCGGTGGCCGCGGGTGTCGCGCCGGCACCGTCCGCCGCGCGCGGAGGACCGCGGACCGGTCGGCGTCGGACGAACCGGACGACAACACGCCGGGCCGGGCACAGGGGGTCTCGGCGCGGCGGGACCTACTCTGGCGGTCGTGACCCGTTCGCCGCTCGCACTCGCCGCTCTCGCGACCGTCGCCGTCCCCGGCCTCGACGCGTACGACGTGCGGCGACCCCTGCACCCGGGCTCGGACTTCGACGTCGCCGTGGTCGTCGACTCGGTGCGGCAGCGCTGGGTGGTCCGCGCGCCGCAGCACGCGGCCGCCGGTGCCGCGCTCGAGGCCGAGGTCGCGCTGCTCGACGCGCTCGGCCCGTTCGCCGACGACGGTCGGCTGCCGTTCGCGCTCCCCCGTCCCGCCGGCTTCGCGCACCTGCCCGAGGGCGGGCGTGCGAGCGTCCACCGCGAGGTGCCGGGCCGTCCGCTGCAGCTCGAGACGCTGCGTCCCGGTCCCGGGCTGGCCGCCGCCGTCGGTCGCGCCGTCGCCGCCGTGCACGAGCTGCCGACGTCCGTCGTCGAGAACGCCGGGCTGCCCGTCTACGACGCGGCCGGGTACCGCGAGCGTCGCCAGGCCGAGGTCGACGAGGCGGCCCGCACGGGCCTGGTCCCGCCGCCGCTGCTGCGCCGGTGGGAGGAGCTCCTCGAGGACGTCGCGATGTGGCGGTTCCGGCCCACGGTCGTGCACGGCGACCTGTCGAGCAACCACCTGCTCGTCGCCGACGGCGCCGTGGCCGGTGTGCTCGACTGGGGCTCGACAATGGTCGCCGACCCGGCCGACGACCTGTCGTGGCTGCTGGTCGCCGCGCCGCAGGACGCGGTCGACGCGATCCTCGAGGCCTACCTGCTGCGACGCACCGAGCTGACCGACCCCCACCTCGCGGACCGCGCGCTGCTGGCCGGTGAGCTCGCGCTCGCCCGGTGGCTGCTGCACGGCGTGCGCGCCCAGCGCCAGGACGTCGTCGACGACGCCGTGCAGATGCTGCGCGACCTCGAGGAGCACACGCGCGTCGACGCAGCCGCGGTCGCGTACTGAGTCGCGTCCGTACCCGCGGTGCCGCATGCCTGTGAGCGCGCCACCGCGGCGGTGCGCTCGTGGCAGGGCCTTCCACCGGCCTGGTCGTCGACTCGGCCGGGAACGTGTGGGGGCGTTGCACGGCGCCGGCGCGTGCGGTGCGTCGCGCCGTCCGGGGAGGTGCTGACCGAGGTGGAGCTGCCGGTCGCGCAGGTGACGGCCTGCACGCTGGGCGGCCCCGATCTGCGGGACCTGTACGTCACGACGTCGCGCGAGAACCTCGACGGCCCCGAGCCCGGGGCGGGCGCTGTTCCGCGTGCGCGTCGACGTGCCGGGCAGGCCCGTGCTGCCGTTCGCCGGCTGAGGAACGCACCCTCCGCACCGCAGCCCCGCTCGGCTCCCCGCCGACGGGGCGCGTTCCAGCACCACGAGCGCCGACAGGGCGTTCCAGCCCCGCGTACCGTCCGTCAGCCGCGCAGCAGCGCGTCGTAGACCTCCGCGAAGCGCGCCCGCCGCTCGGCGTAGTGGTCGACGTGCGCGGGCCGCGGCTCGTACGTCGCCCCCGCGACCCGCTCGGCGCGCGGGACGTCCGGCGCGAGCGCGTCCAGGGCGAGCAGGGCCGCGCCGCGCTGCGTGGCCCGCCGGCGCGTCACGTGCGTGACGGGGCGGCCCAGCACGTCGGCGAGGACCTGCAGCCACTCGTCGAGCTCCGCGCGCAGGGCCGTGACCGCCGCCGAGCAGCGGGAGTCGGCGTACGTCAGGCACGGCGTGAGCGGGCGGCCGGCCGCGTCGACCGAGACGAGCGACGCGGCGAACGTGTCCATGGCGACGCCCGCGATCCGCGTGCCGAGCCGCGGGTCGGCGGTGGTGGCGTCGAGGACCTGCTCGATCTCCGCGGTCACCTGGTCGGGTCGATGACGGAGGTGCCGTCGGCCGCGACGGTGAACGCGTGCGGCACCTCGTGCTGGAGTCCGCGCACCCGACGGCCGGTTGCGTCGTGGACCCCGCCGCGGGTGGCCGTGGACCCGACGTCCAGCGCCAGCACGAGCGGGTCGAGCGCGTCCTCGAGGTCGACGTCGGCGGCGGGCTGGCCCATCGGGCTCCTCGTCGTCGGGGACCGGGACGTTCCGACCCTGGTGAGGGGTCGCGTGCGCCGCCGCTCGGCGGTCAGCGGATCTGCCGGACTCGCTCCGCGCTGCCCAGGTTGTGTCGGCCGTGAGGGCGGGCACGTCGAGCCGGGCGCCGCCTCGACGACCTCCGCGCCGGGCTCGCCGGCCAGGAAGGCGAGCACCGCGGAGGCGTCCAGCACCACCGTCACGCGGCGTCCTCGGCGGCGGCCACCGCGCGGCGGTCCGCCAGGAGCTCGTTGACGACGTCGGCGCCGGTGAGCTGACGGCGCAGCAGATCTCTCGCCTGCTCACGCGTCATCAGGACCAGGCCGCCGGGACGGCTCTCCTCACCGTCGGAGGCGCCGCTTGCTCTCCGACGTGGGCTGCGCTCCCGTTTCGGTCGCTCTGAGCGCAGCAACGTCCGCTACGGGCGCCGGAAGACCTCCATCAGGCGGTTGTTGACGAAGAGCACCTCCCGGCCCACCCGGTACGCCTCGAGCACGCCCGCGACCTCCAGCGATCGCAGCCACTTCGTCGCCGTCGGGCGTGAGACGCCGCAGCGCGCGATCACGTCGCGCGTGCGCGCGTAGGGCTGCTCCATGAGCACGGCCAGCAGGTCGTGGTTCGCCGAGCCGAGCGACGACCGGATCAGGTCCAGCACCTCCGCCTCGATGTCGGTGATCCGTCTCACCATGTCGAGGGTCCGCACCGACGTGCTGCGAATCGCCTCGAGCATGTAGAGGATCCACGGCTCCCACGCACCGTCCGACGTCACCTCGTTCAGCAGGCGGTAGTACTCGTCCTTCGTCTCGATGATGTGCCGCGAGGGGTACAGCACCGGCATGTGCAGAATCCCGGCGTCGCAGAGCATCAGCACGTTGAGGATGCGACCCGTACGTCCGTTGCCGTCGGTGAACGGGTGGATGGCCTCGAACTGGTAGTGGGCCACCGCCATCCGGACCAGCGGGTCCAGGTCGCCGGGGACGTTGACGAACTCGGTCCAGTTGTCGAGCAGCCCGGCGAGCACGGCCGGCTGGTCGGGCGGGGTGTAGACACGCCGTCGCGACCTCGGGTCACCGATGAAGACCTGCCCGTCCCGCACGGTCACGTCGTGACCGCGCAGGATCGTGCAGATCTGGATCGCCGTCCGGCCGGTCAACGGGCGCACCCCGACGTGGTCGAAGCCGCGTCGCAGCGCTGTGCGGTACCGCAGCGCCTCCCGCGCCGCCGGGCTCGACGTCGGCTCGTCGTCGTGCGCCGCGGAGAAGAGCTCGTCCGTGGTCGTCACGATGTTCTCTATCTCCGAGCTCGCCTGGGCCTCGATGAGCGGGATCGCGTTGATGAGCACCGCGGCGTTCGGGAGCGCCCGCGCCGAGGCGTCGAGCCGTGCGAGCACGTCCCGCGCCTCGATGGCCGCCTTGAGCACCGCACGCGTCTCGAGCTCCACACGCGGCGGAAGCCGAGGGAGGTCGTTGTACGGCTCGTCCGGCGTCCAGGTCACGCGCACGAGACTAGCCGACATGTAAAGAATCCGGGCTGAAGTTTCAACGTCGCGGCGACGTGTCAACGAACTTGTCATGTCGGGACACGTCGCCGGCAGGCCTCGAGCCGGGACCGAGGAGCCGGCGACGAGCGGTGCGACGACGACCGCGACGGTCACACCTCGGCGACGGCTCCGCCCAGGTGCTTGAGTCGATGGAGTAACGCCCCCCCTGCGGAGGCGGCCGCGCAGAGCCCGCGACCACCAGACAACCGACAACCCGACCAAACCGGACACACCGTACCGACCCCGCACCGGCACGCAGCCGGAGTCGTCCACAGGCGACCTCCCCCCACACCCCCGGGCACCCTCAACCACACGAGCTTGTCCACAGGCAGACGGCGGCCCGCCGGTGACGTCGGCGCGAACCGGTACCTTTCCGGCATGCAGATGCGTGGACGACGACTGACGCTGTCCCTGGCGGCGGTGCTGGGCATCGGGCTGATGCTCGTCGGCTGCGACGACGAGGCCACTCCGGGCCAGCCGTCAGCGCCCTCCGCGTCACCAGCCGTTCCGACGCCCATCCCGAGCCCGACACCCGAGGCGCCCCTGCCTCCGGCACGTCCTGAGGCGATGGCGACGAACGACGAGGCGGGCGCCGTCGCTGCCGCACAGTTCTTCATGACGGAGCTCTACGACCACATGTTCGCTACCGGCGACGTCGCCGACTGGTCGGTCCTCGCAGACGACGGGTGCAACTTCTGCAACTCGGTTCTCACGTTGGTCGACGAGATGAATGCTGCCAAGCAGACCGAGACGTCTGAGCCGACGGTTGTCATCTCCTCGGAGAGCTCGACCCTTGTCGACGGCACTCGGTTCGCCGTCACGCTCGTGGCCCAGCAGGGCGCTTCACGGAGAGTCGACTCCACGGGGACAACAGTCGAGTCATCGGACGGCGGTCTCTACTCTCTGAACTTTGCAGTCGCGTGGGTCGGTGACTGGTCGATGCTCGCCGTCGACGCCGTCCCGATCACGGACGGCAGTTCATGACGACCGGTCGGCGGTTCCTCCGATGGGGGACCGTCGCCCTCGCAGCCGGACTCCTGACCTCGTGGTCGTGTCCTGCGTCGGCGGCGCCGTCGGCAGGGACGGGAAAGGACTGGGGGAACCCGCAGGTCGCACCAGACGGCCAGTCCTACGAGTTCAACGCACGGACAGCTGAGGAGCACGCCCGCCGCAACGCCGTCCTGCCGCGAGAGCAGCGCGTGGAGGACTTCCAGCGCGCACCGCGGTGCAACGTCGCCGGTCCCGCGCCGACGACAGCACTGAACGCGCCGTGCTCCCCCGCCGAAGGTCGAGCGGGCTTGAACAACTGCGGCGACGACACTCCGCTCGAGCCGATGTGGCGGCAGGTCCGCGCTGACGCGAACTCGCCTTGGAGCGAGTGGCGGCTCTACAACGACGGCGGCTGTGCCGTGGACATCCTGCCGGTGATGACCGAGGCCGACTTCCGGCGCCTGCCCCTGCCCGCACCGGCGCTGACCATGCAACCGGACCGCGGCTGGGTGCTGGTCAACATCGAGACCATCGTGTGGACCGACCCCACCCCCATCACCCTGCACACCGACCTGCTCGGCCACGACGTCACCGTCCACGCCAC
>Ga0160438_1000046_pt1 | contig 89186 bp, 55 predicted proteins | sample HID1975K_E0MG_FD_108203 | JGI IMG/M metagenome (GOLD analysis project Ga0160438, IMG submission 108203) | Enriched soil microbial communities from UW Madison campus, WI, USA - HID1975K_E0 MG | ecosystem: Environmental > Terrestrial > Soil > Unclassified | place: USA: Madison, Wisconsin...
AAAATCCGCCTTAGAGAGTTGCGGTTAGCACTGGGATGCACTACCATTGTAGCAACTCTCTACAGCGGGAGCTTTTGCTTCTTTTTGCGGTAAAAAGAAGTCGAAAATAAACGTTCCTTTTTATTTAACAACAAGAAATAAAATAGTCTTTCGTATTTATCCCCCCGCAACTTTTACGTTTGATCCCCCAAATTCATTAAAAATAACAAAAATAGCTGCTTAATAAAGTAGAGAAATCAGTATTTGAAAAGATATGCTAAACGGTAAAAAATAAAAAAACCCCACTTTGGGTAGTGGGGTCGAAACCTAAGTTTCAAATCAACCTAAACCTGATTGTTTTTTAGCATATACCGTGCCAGTTTCAGTCGATATATTGTTGAATCCGTCATTAAACTTATCATTTTTTTTTGAAGAATGATGCGGTACGATTTCTATTTTATTTATTGATAGCATTTTAGCTTTTTGCTCGCTACAGACCATTCGTTGCATGTTTCTGCAAGTAACTAATAAGTTACTGTTTTTGTTTTGAAAGATGGCTGTCATCGTGTAACATTTGTTGACAGGAAACGACTAATGTTCAAAAAATAGATCAGATCAGATGAGTAAAAGTAAACAGTTCGTATTATATGTATTAGTGCAATTAAGCTGCTTGGGTGTATATGCACAGCAAGCAGGAGTGGGTAAGATAACAGGGCAGGCGATAGATTCCATTACCAATAAACCTATTGATTTTGCAACCGTTACTTTATTAAAAAATGAATCGAACCAATCGGTTACAGGTGTATTAGCGAATGAAGAGGGAATATTTAACTTAGATAAAATTGCTGTTGGGAAATATAGATTAATCATTAGTGCTATGGGATATAGCCCGAAAACCATCAACAGTGTGGAACTTACTGCACAGAATGGGTCATTGAATGTTTCCAAAGTGTTATTGAAACCTTCGGCAACAGAACTGCAGGCCGTGGAGATTACAGGGCAAGCGCCATTAATAGAAAATAAGGTAGACCGATTGGTGTACAATGCAGAGCAAGACGTAACGGTTTCAGGCGGCAACGCCGCCGATGTGTTGAGAAAAGTGCCTTTGTTGTCGGTTGATATGGATGGAAATGTGTCGCTTCGTGGAGATCAGAATGTACGCATCTTTATTAATGGAAAACCTTCTGGTGCGATGACTAATAACGTGGCGGACGCACTGCGAATGATTCCCGCCGATCAGATTAAAAACGTAGAAGTCATTACCAGTCCATCAGCTAAATATGATGCCGAAGGGACATCGGGCATTATTAACATCATCACCAAAAAAAGAGATGTTATTGGAATGAGCGGTTCTATTTCAGGTGGATTAGGAACCAGGCAGAATAACTTTAATGGCAACCTCAACGCCCGAAAAGGAAAAGTGGGCGTAACAGCCAATCTCGGCGCGATGTGGGGCTGGCCGGTAACTACTGACGTAACCTTTGATCAAACAACATTAACCGGAGAACCGCTTATTTCGCAGAACAGTGCAAGCACGACCAAAAGAGGAGGCGGTCGTGGAAGCATTGGTGTCGATTACGATATTGATGACAATAACCTTATAACGTCTTCTTTCAATTATAACAGATTTCAAATGGGCGTAGATGGCGATATGACGTCACTATACCGCGGCGTCAACGAAGTGTTGAGTAATTCGGATAATGAAATTCGCTTTCACGGCTTTGACTGGAGTGCTGATTATACACATAAATTTAAAAAGAAAGGACAAGAGATAACGGTCGCTGGGCAATACTCAAAAAATAATAACAATACAGATTATACTACTACCTATCAACAGCAGGGATTCCGTCCGAGCGAACTGGGTTATAATAACGGTATAAATGATGAGATCACCTTTCAGGTAGATTATACCCACCCGCTAAAAAAGGCAACCCTTGAAGTAGGTGCGAAAGCCATTTTAAGAGATATCACCTCTGATGTCCGGGTAGATACGATGTTGTCTGGCGGGGGCTATGTTAATCATGGGCAAAGGTCATATAACTTTGGATACACACAGAATGTTGGCGCAGGATATGCTACCGTGAATATTCCTTTTGGGGAAAAGTATGAATTGAAGGCCGGTGTCCGCTATGAGTATACCTTATTAGATGGAGATGCAGTAGGTAGTTTTCCGGCCTTTGAAAACAACTATCATAACCTGTTGCCAAGCGCCGTTTTTTCGCGTAAACTGGGAAAGATGTCTAATCTTAAATTGAGCTATAACCAACGTATTCAACGGCCTAGTCTGTTTTATTTAAATCCTTTCCGAAATGAGGCCGATCCGGTTAATCAACGCCAGGGAAATCCCGCGTTAGACCCAGAGTTGTCTCATAATATTGAATTAGGCTATTCTACCATGATCAAGAGTACGGTATTAAATGCATCTTTGTACTACAGACGTACAAATGACGTCATCGAGTCTATCTACACCAATATCGGAGATGAAGAGCAGCCTATTGTATTGCAGAGTTTTGAAAATATAGGACAAAATAATTCGTTTGGAACGAACTTATTTGCCTCTGTTAATCCAATAAAAATATTGACACTTAGAGGTAACTTAAACCTCTACACGTATGATATCAATCTGCAAAATGTAAACAGTGACCTCAGCTCTCAGGCAAATAATATTTACTGGGTATATCAAGCGTTTTTAAGCGGAACTGTCAACTTAAAGGGAGGTTTAATTGCAGAAACCTTTCTGATTCTGAATGCTCCGAGACGTACCTTCCAGGGATATAGTCCAGCATTTAATATGTGGAGTATCGGTATGAAAAAAGAAATACTGAAAAAACAGGCAACTATCGGTCTGAATATAGTAGATCCATTTAACGAAGTGAAAAATTTCAGGTCAAAGGTTCAAACAGCTACTTATAATCAAGAATCTAATTTTGCTGTTCCTTTCCGTTCTTTTGGTATTACATTTAGCTGGAAGTTCGGTAAGATGAATTACAATGCGAAGCCACGTAAAGAACGCGGCATTCAAAATGACGATCAAAAGGCAGGCGAGGGCGGTCAAGGGCAGCAGATCCAATAGCTTATAGGTTCTCGTTAATTATCATGGGCTTTAGGCGATGAATATAGTGCTTAAAGCCCATGGTCTTTGTAACAATTTTTAGCTTATATAGTCAGATATTAGTATTTTGCTAAATAAAATTCTTTATATTTCTTCAAGAATCACAATCCATACATATGAACAAATCAAAATTACTAAAAGGAAGTTTGCTGATTGGTCTTTTTGGCCTTACGGCGGTCCAAGCACAAGAGCAGATTAAATTCAAAGAGTTTAAGTTAGATAATGGGTTAAATGTCATCATGCATCAAGATAAAACCACACCCATTGCTGCCGTTTCCGTATTGTATCATGTAGGGTCTAAAAATGAAAACCCAGAGCGTACCGGTTTTGCCCATTTCTTTGAACATCTGCTGTTCGAAGGAAGTGAAAACATAGGACGTGGAGAATTCATGAAGAAAATACAGGGTATAGGAGGAACCCTAAACGCCTACACTTCCAACGATCAAACATATTATCATGAAGTTGTGCCCTCCAATTATCTGGAAACGGCTCTATATATGGAGAGTGAACGCATGTTACATGCCAAAATTGATTCCATTGGCGTGGAAACACAAAGGGAGGTAGTGAAGGAGGAAAAGAGACAACGGATGGATAACCAGCCTTATGGATCTATATTAACAGAAATACTCAAAAGATCCTACCACAAACATCCTTATCAATGGGCACCTATCGGTTCCATGGAACACCTCAACGCGGCCTCGCTGCAAGAGTTCATGGATTTCTACAATACGTATTATGTGCCAAACAATGCCGTGCTTTCGATTGCCGGTGATATTGACTATGAGCTAACAGAACAGTGGGTAAGAAAATACTTTGACGAAATTCCCGTGGGGAAGGGTACGATCAACCGGCCGAATATCGAAGAACCAAAACGTAATCAGGAAATACGCGATATCGTTTATGATAACATTCAATTACCGGCCGTTGTAGAGGCCTATAATTTACCCCGTAAAGATAGTCCGGATAGCTATGCTTTGAATATGCTTTCTACCTATTTAGCAGGAGGTAAGAGTTCCTTACTCACTAAAGAAGTGGTGGATAAACAGCAGAAAGCCGTTCAGATGATGGCTATACCACTCGATCTGGAAGACGGTGGCTTATTCCTCTTCTTAGGAATTGCCAACATGGGCATCAATGCTGATTCTTTGGAAATAGCCATAGACGAGCAAATCGATAAAGTACGCGCCAGGGGGATTACCGATCAGGATTTTGCTAAGCTGAAGGCGCAAACAGAAAATGCGGTAGTGAGCCGTCACGCATCGGTTGCAGGTATCGCAGAAAGCCTGGCCGAAGCAAAAGTTTATTATGGTGATGCCAATGAAATTAACAATGAATTACAAAACTATAATAAAGTGAGTAAAGATGACATACAGCGTGTTGCTAAACAGTATTTAAATAAGGAAGGAAGAGTCGTACTGCATTATCTTCCTAAAGGAGCGCAGGCTAAGTAATCATATCTTTTAACTGAACAGTAATTGGTCAAGAAAAAATAATCATGAAGAGAATCAGTATATATATATCCATCTTTTTTGTGTCACTAGGCATTTCTTATGCGCAGGTTGACCGTAGCAAGTATCCGGAGCCAACAGCAGCGCCTCAGCTGAATATTGGCGACGCAGAGACCTTTGTTTTGCCAAATGGCTTAAAAGTATTCGTTGTGGAGAATCACAAACTACCCCGGGTAACTTATTCCTTAGTATTAGATCGTTCCCCTTTATTTGAAGGGGATAAAGCCGGCCTTACTGGCTTGGTAGGCGAAATGCTGATGGGGGGAACGGAGAACCGAACCAAAGATCAGATAGATGAAGAGATCGATATGATTGGCGGAAATATTTCTTTCAGCTCCACTTCAGCAAATGCCAGCTCTTTAACTAAATACCAGGATAAGCTGTTGACATTATTTGCCGATATTTTGCTGCATCCTTCCTTTCCACAACAAGAATTGGATAAGTTAAAAAAGCAAACTATTTCCGGTATAGCCAGCGCCAAAGATGATCCAAACGCTATTTCATCCAAAGTGTCGAACGTTGTTTTATATGGTAAAGATCATCCCTATGGCGAATTTGAAACCGAAAAAACAGTGTCCAACGTGCAAGTGCAAGATGTTAAAGAGTATTATGACGCCTATTTCAAACCGAATATTGGCTACTTAGCCATCGTAGGTGACATCACCAAAAAGGAAGCAGAAAAATTAACCAATCAGTATTTTGGAAGTTGGAAAGAAGGAGTGGTGAAGAAGTCAGAATGGGCTGCTCCGGTTGTGCCGCAGCAAACCAATGTGGTACTGGTAGATCGTCCAACAAGTGTACAATCGGTGGTGAATGTCACCTATCCGTTACCATTGAAGCATAATGATCCGGATGCCGTCGCGGTACAATTGCTCAATAACATTTTAGGCGGTGGTTCTGCCGGAAGATTGTTTCAAAACCTACGTGAAAACAAAGGATATACTTATGGCGCCTATTCATCTATCTCTCCTGATAAGTTGGTGGGAAGTTTCAGTGCCAACGCCAGTGTGCGCACAGAAGTTACCGATAGCGCAGTTTACCAATTTTTACATGAGTTAAAAAGATTGGATAATAAGACGGTCACCGAAGAAGAATTGACCTCTTCCAAAGCTATTTTGAGTGGTAGCTTCGGACGTTCTTTGGAGCAGCCTTCTACCATCGCACGCTTTGCTATAAATACAGAACTACAGAACCTGCCGAAAGACTATTACAAAAACTATCTGAAAAATCTGGATGACGTAACGATCGAGCAGCTGAATGATTTAGCACCAAAGTACATCAAACCCAATAATGCTTATATTGTTGTGGTTGGCAATACAGATGCTTTTAAAGAGAAGATGGAGCAGTTTGGTACAATTGCCTACTACACGAATACGGGCGAGCCCGCTGTTCAAACAGCTATTCAGGATGCTTCTATTACTCCAGAAAAAGTCATCGACAATTATTTAGATGCAATAGGTGGGAAAAGCAAATTGCTGGCTGTAAAAACATTGAAAAGCGTGCAGGAAGCTGAAATACAAGGCATGAAAATTACCGCCGAACTATTGGTGGATCAGACAACACCGGTAGCTGTACAGACCATGAAAATGGGCGAGCAGGTGATGTCAAAATTTGTTATTCATAAAGAAAAGGCTACCATGTCGGCACAGGGGCAAGAACAGGAAGTTCCTGCCGAAATGTTCAAATCCTTAAAGAATGCACTGGAAATTTTCCCAGAACTGAACTATGAAACCAATGGTGCGCAATTAGTATTGGATGGTATCAGTAAAGTAAATGATGAGGATGCGTATAAAGTTGTCATAACCAGCGCTGATGGCACAAAAACAGTTAACTACTACAGCGTGGCAAACCGCCTGAAATTAAAATCAGAGAGTGCTACGGATGGTGAAGCAGAGTATAATGTCTATGGCGAGTACGACGGTATTAAACTACCATCTACCAGTACTATTAAAAGCCCGAATATTCCCGTTCCGTTAAAAATGGTCGTTGTAGAGCAGGTGATAAATCCAGCGCTTAATGCTGCAGATCTTCAATAAGCAATTTAAATAAAGGGCTGCTTCTCCTATGGAAGAAGCAGCCCTTTATTATGTCTTAATGGCCGCTCTCCGTAATAAATTCGTAGTTGATGTAATCGGTTCTTTTGAACCCAAATTTCTCAAAGAGCGCTTGGGAGTTGATGTTGTCTATTTTTGTAGCTAAATAAACTTTACTCTTATTGGTTTTTTTGCAAAAAAAGACGGCTTCACTCAACAACGATTGTGCAACACCCTGATGCCTGAATTCATCAGCGATGTAAATGTCATTCAATAACCAAATCTCCTTGATTCCGGCAGGGGTAAAGAAAGGAAAAAGCAACGTAAATCCCGCTATACAATCGTCTATAATAGCGACAAAAATAACACCGTCTTTTTTCGTTAAGCGTTCTTTCAAGAATGCTTTTCCATCTTCGAGGTTATATTCTAAACCGGCAATAACACGGTAATCCGCAAATACTGAAGCTAATAATGCCAGATCATCTATATTGGCCTGTCTTATTTTCATCTGTTTAATTTTTTATTGATCTATTGTTAGTCTTTAGTGGCATCAATGAGATCGGTTTGCTTCGCAGCTGCCTTCGGCGGTCGCTAAGTTTTAATGGCTGATGAGCGCTCGATGTAAATAACCGAAGCGACAGCGAAGCTCATTGACATCCGAAAATGTAAATACTTGTCAATAATCATTGCCCTGTGTGTCCATATTATTTGCATCTCGGTTTCATTATAATACTATTTTAAGTGTTACAGCTCATCGGCATACATGAACTCTTTTCACTCCTTTTGTTTGGTTTATATTACTACAAACCTACTATAAAAATTTGCCATTTTCCCCATCAAACCGATAATTAATGCAATTTTAATGTCTTTTTAAACACCGATAAGGCCATTTGCATAACAGAACATGACAGTTGCATGGCACGGATGTCCTATCTTGCGTACATCATAATCAATAAAACCGTTGTATTTTATGCAAGCATTATTAGGTGTAATTTTTCATTTTATAGGGGGCTTTGCTTCGGGTAGTTTTTATATACCGTATAAAAAGGTGCAGCTCTGGGCTTGGGAAAGTTTTTGGATTATTGGTGGCCTGTTTTCCTGGCTCATCGTTCCTCCTCTGGCTGCATGGCTCACTATTCCCGATTTTGGCCATATTATAAGTGAAACAGCAAGCACCACCGTTGCTTACACCTATCTTTTTGGTGTACTATGGGGTATAGGAGGACTTACCTATGGTTTGGGGGTGAGGTATTTGGGTGTGTCTCTTGGTAGTAGTATTATGCTGGGGCTTAGCATGGTAATTGGTTCTATGATCCCTTCTGTATATTATGAGTTTTTTCCGGAAGTAGGTAAAGATACAATCAGTATGTTTTTCGGCACGGCTTGGGGGCTCTATACGATTCTCGGCCTTGCGATATGTGTAGTGGGTATTTATTTGTGTGGATTGGCCGGTGTGCGGAAAGAAAGAGATTTAGGGGGGCACCAAGATGCCAGTGGCAATAAAGAGTTTAACCTGAGCCTTGGACTCATCGTAGCCATCGTCTCAGGCGTATTGAGTGCCTGTTTTAATTTTGGCATCGAAGCGGGCAAGCCAATGGCCTTCGTGGCAAACGAGATATGGAAGGCAACTAACCCAGAAGAAGGAGAGTTTCTGTTTCAGAATAATGTATCCTATGTAATTATACTCTGGGGTGGTTTAACCACCAATTTTATATGGTGTGTCGTACTCAACATACGCAATAAAAGCTATAAAAATTATACGGATAAAAATACCCCCCTGTTGAAAAATTATTTACTCTGTGCATTGGCAGGTACTACCTGGTATCTCCAGTTTTTCTTTTATGGAATGGGAGAAAGCAAACTGGGTAATGGCGCCAGTTCATGGATTTTACATATGGCATTTATCATTCTATTAGCAAATGTTTGGGGTGTCGTTTTAAAAGAATGGAAAGGGGTTAGTAAAAAAACCTATACGACTATCGTAACAGGGATAATAACCATCGTTGTATCTGTGCTCATTGTAGGTTTTGCAAAAGAATTGGGTGAATAAAAATGTCGTAGGCAGGAAAATAAAAAGGACTTAAATTTAATAAAATATGTCTGTAATACTAAGAAAAGAGAGTTTTAAACATGTAAGTTATTTGTGGGATGATGAAGAAGCGGCTAAATTAGCAGGTGACGAAGTGGCGTTATTGATCTACCGCTCCAATTTATTGGGCGCAGATCTGAGATTGACCAATTATGGCGGCGGAAATACTTCTTGCAAAGCGTTTGCAAAGGATCCACTGACTGGAGAAGAGGTAGAAGTTATGTGGGTGAAAGGATCAGGAGGCGATCTAGGAACACTGAAAAGAAGTGGATTAGCGGCACTTTATGTAGAAAGATTGCGAAATCTGAAAAAGGTTTACAAAGGCATCGAGCATGAGGACGAAATGGTAGAACTGTTTAACCATAGTATTTATGATTTGGCTTCCAAAGCGCCATCTATTGATACGCCTTTACATGGTTTTCTACCATTTAAACATATCGATCACCTGCATCCGGATGCGGCGATCGCTATTGCAGCTGCCAGAGACGGTAAAAAAATCACGCAAGAATTATTTAATGGAACAATAGGCTGGGTAGAATGGCAACGGCCAGGCTTTGATTTGGGGCTTAAGCTAAAAGAATGTTTAGATGAAAACCCAGATATCAGGGGAATTATGCTCGGATCACATGGTCTGTTTACTTGGGGAGACACCGCTTACGAAAGTTATATCAATACACTAGAGGTCATCGAGACGTGTGCTGCTTACCTCGAACAAAATTATGGTAAAAAAGGCCCCGTTTTTGGAGGGAAAAAAATAGAAAGCCAGCCGCAGGAAAAACGTATTGAGCAGGCTGCTACGATAGCGCCCATATTAAGAGGATTTTGCTCTTCAGAACGCCACATGGTGGGCCACTTTACGGATGATGCGCGTGTGCTCGAATTCATCAATTCAAACGATTTGGAGCGCTTGGCACCATTGGGAACAAGCTGTCCGGACCATTTCTTGCGCACGAAAATCAGCCCGCTGGTTTTGAACTTGTTGCCCGATGAAGACTTGTCGGATGCATCGAAAATAAAAGCACTGCTCACACCTGCATTTGATGCCTACCGTGAGATGTATGCCGAATATTATGAAACATGTAAGCATGCAAATAGTCCGGCAATACGCGATAAAAACCCAGTTATCATCCTTTACCCAGGTATTGGTCTCTTCTCTTTTTCGAAAGATAAGCAAACGGCAAGGGTAGCCGCCGAATTCTATATTAATGCCATCAACGTAATGAAAGGAGCGGAAGCGATCTCCGAGTATACATCTTTGCCCCGTCAGGAAGCTTTTAATATTGAGTATTGGCTTCTGGAGGAAGCCAAATTACAACGTATGCCGAAGCCAAAAGCACTATCGGGTAAAATAGCATTGATCACAGGAAGTGCCGGCGGTATTGGTAAGGCAATCGCTGTCAAATTTGCTGAAGAAGGTGCGGTGGTTATTGTCAATGATAATGACGGAACAAGATTGGAGAAAGCCAATGAAGAGTTTCAAAAACAGTTCGGTAAAGATACGTATATTACCGCTAAATTGGATGTAACCAATGATGCAGATATCGCTTCGGCATTTAGGGCTGGTAATTTGGCTTTTGGAGGAGTGGATATTGTGGTTAACTGTGCGGGATTATCCATTTCCAAACCCATTGAAGAGCATACGGATAAGGACTGGGATCTTTTATATGATGTATTGGTTAAAGGGCAATTCAAGATAACGCAGAAGGCTGTATCTATACTAAGAAAGCAGGCAATCGGCGGAGATGTACTAAATATTGTGAGCAAGAATGCTTTGGTATCCGGGCCAAATAATGCTGGATACGGATCTGCAAAAGCGGCGCAACTGCATCTCAGTAGACTGAATGCCGCTGAATTAGGTGTGGATAAAATTAGGGTAAATGTAGTCAATCCAGACGCCGTTATTTCTGATAGTAAAATATGGGAAGGTGCTTGGGCAGAAGGGAGAGCGAAGGCTTATGGTATCAAGGTAGAAGAATTACCTTCTTTTTACGCGAAACGCACCTTGCTGAACGAGATCATATTGCCTGATGATATTGCAAATGCCTGTTTTGTGTTTGTTGGCGGACTGTTGGATAAATCAACCGGTAATGTGCTCAATGTAGATGGTGGCGTAGCCATGGCATTTGTGCGGTAGCCATTTTATTAGCCAATTGGCTAATGGATAAAATTTGAATGTATTTAGTAAATTCATTTTATGATTTGACTAACCAATAAGGAATAAGATTATGGACATTGAAAAGTATAAAATTGAGGAATATAACCAACAGGCAAGGGCGAAACATAAGCGGAAATTCGAAAGCCTAGTGGAAGACATAGCGAACTATCAGGAAGTGTTGCGGAAACTAATTGATTTTCAAATCGCTATACCCAGTTGGGCCCTGGGTTCGGGAGGCACCCGCTTCGGGCGTTTTCCTGGTGGAGGGGAGCCGCGCAATTTGGAAGAAAAAATAGAAGATGTGGGTCTTTTGCATGCGCTCAATCAATCAAGTGGAGCGATCTCTTTACATATACCTTGGGATGTGCCCGAAAACTATCAGTCGATAAAAGCACTGGCCGCGCAATTCGGCTTGGCTTTTGATGCGATGAACTCCAATACTTTCCAAGATCAGGCCAATCAGGAATGGAGCTATAAATTCGGCTCGATGCAACACGTAGATAGCGGGGTAAGAAAACAAGCTGTAGCACATAATATTGAGGTCATCAAACATGGTGTCGAACTCGGTTCCAAAGCATTAACGGTATGGCTTTCGGATGGATCCTGCTTTCCCGGGCAATTAAATTTCCGCCAAGCTTTTCAACGGACCTTGGAAAGTCTACAGGAAGTGTATGCGGCTCTGCCATCAGATTGGAAAATGTTTGTTGAATATAAAGCATTTGAACCCAACTTTTACTCTACTACGGTTGGTGATTGGGGGCAGTCTTATCTTTATGCTAGTAAGCTTGGCCCACAGGCATATACACTGGTAGACTTGGGGCACCACCTTCCAAACGCCAATATTGAACAGATCGTTTCATTGCTATTAATGGAAGGTAAATTGGGAGGATTCCACTTTAACGATTCCAAATATGGTGACGATGATTTAACGGCAGGTAGCATAAAACCCTACCAGCTTTTCTTAATTTTTAATGAATTGGTGGAAGGAATGGATGCCCGGCAGATGAATCATGCTGCTGACCTTGGTTGGATGATTGATGCCTCTCATAACGTGAAAGACCCGTTGGAAGATTTATTACAGTCGGTAGAAGCAATTATGATTGCGTATGCACAGGCTTTATTGGTTGACCGTAAGAGCTTGGTTGTAGCACAGGAAGAAAATGACGTAGCCAAAGCTCAGGAAATATTGCAGGCGGCTTTTCGTACAGACGTGCGGCCGCTGGTGGCGGAGGCCCGGGTGCAGGCAGGTGGAGCCCTCGATCCGATAGCGCTATATCGCTCCTTACAGGTACGTGATGGTTTAATCAAAGAAAGAGGCTCCAAAACAGTGGCCACGGGATTGTAGTTTAAGTGGTAGGTTATGACACACAACCGGCAACTAATAACGAACACAACCAATAATGAACAACGAATAAGATGAGCATTCCAGTTATAGCTGTATTTGATGTAGGAAAAACAAATAAAAAGTTATTCCTTTTTGATGAACATTATAAAATCGTTTTTGAGCGTTCTGCACGTTTTACAGAAACGGTAGACGAGGATGGTGATTCCTGTGAGAACCTGAGTAGCTTGCGCCTTTCGGTATTCGATTCTTTGCATGAAGTGTTCAGACGTCCGGAATTTGAAATCAAAGCGATTAATTTTTCAACATATGGAGCGAGCTTGGTTTACATCGATGAAAATGGTAAACCGTTGGCACCTCTGTATAACTATCTAAAACCTTATCCTGAAGCACTAAAGGAAAAATTTTATGTTACCTATGGTGGAGAGGAGGCTTTTGCATTGGCTACGGCCTCCCCCGTACTTGGTAGTTTAAACTCCGGTATGCAACTGTATAGAATGAAGTACGAACAACCAAGTGTTTTTAAGCAAATTCACAAAGCGCTCCATTTGCCACAATATATGAGTTTCCTGATTTCCGGGAAAGTGTATACCGATATGACGAGTATTGGATGCCACACTAATTTATGGGACTTTACGAAGAATAATTACCATCACTGGGTGGAAAAAGAAGGTGTATTGGAGAAGCTTGCTCCCATAGTTCCTGCAGATTCTGTTTTTCCAGCATCATTTCCCGGCAATAATTATGCTGTAGGGGCCGGATTTCATGATAGCTCGGCTGCACTGATCCCCTATTTAGTGAGCTTTACCAAGCCCTTTGTGTTACTTTCAACTGGTACATGGTGCATCAGCTTGAATCCCTTTAACGACACACCTCTTACGATAGAAGATTTAAAAGCCGACTGCCTATCGTACATTCATTACCAAGGTAAACCTGTTAAGGCTTCTCGTTTATTCGCTGGCCATGAACATGAACAACAGACAAAACGTATCGCAGGTCATTTCCATATTTCCGCTGCTAAACTTAAAACAGTGGGATTTGATGCCGTCTTATCAGAGAAATTAAAAGCCAAAGAACAGCTGATAAAAAGCGAGACTTCTCCTCAAGAAAAACTTGCTGTTTTTGGGATGAGAGATTTATCTTCCTTCGATTCAGCAATAGAGGCGTATCATCAGTTAATGATCGATTTGATACATGCACAGATACAAGCTACAGAACTGGCCATCGGAAATTCCAAAGTAAGGCGGTTATTTGTGGATGGAGGTTTTGGTAAGAATGTCATTTATATGAATCTTTTGGCCGAAGCGTTTCCGCATATTGAAGTATTCGCAGCATCTATGGCGCAGGCGACAGCGGTGGGTACTGCATTGGCAATCCATCAATCCTGGAATAGCCTACCTTTCCCGAATGACATTATTGAGCTGAAATATTACGCACCCTCTCACAAGGCAACCATTTAAACTATTTTTCTGGACGGGAGCATTCTATCTGCCGTACGTCTGGAATATTGTTCCTGACGAGCCAGCTTTTAAAAGTGGCCGCATCGGGAGCGATGTATTGTACAATATTTCCATCGTTTAGTAATAAAGTAAACAGCTCAAGATTACTGATATATCGTTTAATCATGTGAGCTGGATATCCGAATTCGTTTAGGCATGAAATAGAACTTGACATATGCTGATGGCTGAGGTGTAAAATAGTCTATTTAACTGCTTAAAGTTACCGGTTTCGGCATCATATATAAATGGCCAAATAGTGGTTGGTCATTTATTGCGTAGGGCTGTGTAATCTGTGATTGTTCTTGTTGTCTCTAGCACGGGTATTTCCTATTAGTTCTCATTTGCATTCAACAGTTATTTGTTCTTGATTCCCAACAATAAATCAGAAAGTGTTATTTTGCACTTGCCTTCATGTAAAAAATTATGACAATTGACTTATGAACATATCTTTCTATCTCAAAGCCTTTATGATGTGTTTCATCATGGCGAACAGTATGCACGCGCAGGAAAGGGTATCGATCCTAGATGATGTACAGCCACTGGCGGGCACCGCGGCCAGTACAACGGCAGCGGCGCAAAAACATAGTGAGGCGAGTTCAGAACAATATGCCAACACCATCCCCGCGGTAGCGCCACCTTTCGCCATGACGCAATGGACGCCGCAAACCAGAAAAACGGAACAAAAATGTATTGCACCCTACTATTACACGGATTCTTTATTAAATGGCTTTCGCGCAAGTCACTGGTTGAGTGGGTCCTGTACCCAGGATTATGGTAGCTTTACGGTAATGCCCGTTAGCGGGTCTTTGTCGCTGGCTCTGAAAAATTCTGACAGCTTTTTCTCTCATAATCACGAACAAAGCGGCCCTGCCTACTATCAAGTGGAACTTCTTCGTTATAGACTCGATGTGGAAATGTCTGGAACTGCAAGAGCAGGAATCATGAAGGTTACGGCTTTGGCCAGCGATAGTGTGTACCTGTTAATTACCGCTAATAGTGATGAAAGTGAAGGGCAATTAAACCTGGATAGAGGAGCTGTCAGCGCAACAAATCCGGTGCATCGTATTTATCAGGGATGGGGGCAATACGCCGGATTTGATGGACATTTTTATTTAACAACGGATAAAGAAGCTAACGTTGGCGGTAGTTTCAACGGACAGCATGCTTCGCTTGTAAAAAAGATAAGAGGAGACGGCCATGTGGGAATATATCTTGGTTTTTACCTGCAAAAAGGCGAAAGCATACTTTTAAAAATGGGCACCTCTTTTACAAGCGATGAAGGTGCTCAGAAAAATATGTTAGCTGAAATGCAAACATGGGATTTGTCGGAAGTGAGGAGAGCAACTGAACAAGCTTGGACAGAAGCATTGGGCCAGATTAGGATTGATCAGGCAAGTACACTGCAAAGGCGTATTTTTTATACAAGTCTTTATCATGCCATGCAACATCCTCGCTTGTTTAATGATGTAGACGGGCAATACCCCGCGTTTTCTGGCTTGAATAAATTAAAACGGAGTAACAGTAATTATTATGATGATTTTTCCATGTGGGATATCTACAGAGCACAGATACCCTTATTGGAGATCCTTAAACCTACATTGGTAAATGATCTGGTATCTTCTTTGATCGATAAGGGAACTGAGGGTGGTTGGTTGCCCATCTTTCCATGCTGGAATAGCTACACGGCTGCGATGATCGGCGATCACGCGACATCTGTCATCGCTTCTGCCTACTTAAAGGGGATACATAACTGGGATGTGCAGGAAGCTTATCGCCTCATGTATCAGAATGCGTTCACGGTCGCAGACTCGCTCGACTATCATCAAGGAAAGGGCAGGAGAGCTTTGGAGTCATACTTGGCAAATGGATATATCCCCATAGAAGATAGTGTGCCAGCGGCCTTTCACAAAAGAGAACAGGTCAGTAGAACATTGGAGTATGCCTATGATGACTATGCGCTCGCTATGTTCGCTAAATCTTTAGGTAAATCAAGCGATTATAAAAAATTAATGAAACGAGCTAAAAACTACGCCAATATATTTGATAAGAAGGTAAATATGGTGAGAGGGCGGTACGAAAATGGTACTTGGTACGAGCCTTTTCGCGCCGATCAGCGAGAATCCTATATCACTGAAGGAACCCCGCATCAGTATACTTTTTATGTACCGCAGGATATACCTGGCCTGGCACAGCTGATGGGAGGGCAGGATGCATTGGAGCAAAGTTTGGATAGCCTATTCTCCAGCGGTGGCTACTGGCACGGCAATGAGCCAGGTCATCAGATTCCCTTTTTATATAACTATACCCGATCTCCATGGAAGACACAACAGCGGGTGCGTCAGCTTTTGGAAGAAGAATACAGCGATGGGCCAGGTGGACTTAGCGGTAACGATGATGCCGGGCAGATGTCTGCCTGGTACATTTTTGCTGCGCTGGGTTTCTATCCGGTAGATCCCGTTTCTGGAGCATATCAGTTAAGTACTCCGCTCTATCAAAGCTATCAAATCCATCTGCCCAACGGTAAAATCTGGAAAGTAAGCTGTAATCACCCGCCCGATAAATATCCATATATCCAAACTTTATTGCTCAATGGCATTCCTTTGAAGAGCAGCCATATTACTTATCAAGATATCAAAAACGGTGGTGAATTGCAAATCATGTTGTCTGAAAAGCCGTCTATCAATTAATGGCGGTATCTGGCTAGCAATAGTTGGTTTAGTTACGTTCCGGAATCGATTGCGTAGATTTATCTATGTTGGCTTTTCTTTGCTAAAACGTTTCGTTTTGTAATCCAGAAGACTTTTTAAACGTAGTAAATAAAGGGGCAGGACAGGGCAGGTTGCGTTCTTTTTTTTATTGTTGTTGCTTCGTGCTGTAATTGTCTAAATAACAATTATTAAACCAAGACCAATATTAACTAAATAGTCAACAATGAAGAGAAACCTAAAGCAATCAAATGCTATTTTAAAGCATTTACTCCCTATTTTTTTTGTGTTTTTTACCTTCTCCGGCTTTGCTCAACAAAGTACTCAGGTTACAGGGCAGGTAAAAGATGCTTCCAGTGGATTACCTCTCGCTGGAGTTACCATCATCGTACAGGACACCAAAATACAAACCCAAACAGATAATGCGGGTAATTTTGCTATTGCAGCTGATATGAATCAAACACTTATTTTTAGGTATGTCGGATACGAAGAGTATCAGCAATTGATCCATAATAACGTTATTCGCGTAAGCTTAATAAGCAATCTGCAGGAATTGGAAGAAGTGGCGGTGGTAGGTTATAATGTTGTAAAACGGGAAAACCTAACCGGATCAGTTGCCAGTATCGGAAGCAAACAGATCGAGCAACTCCCGGTACAGAATGCATTACAAGCGATGCAGGGCAGAATCGCCGGGGTGGATGTGACGGCCAATTCCCGTCCGGGAGAGATGGGGAGCATACGCATCCGAGGTAATCGGTCTTTATTAGCAACAAATAGCCCCCTATATGTTGTCGATGGAATCCCCCTGTCAGCTGGTGGGATTGACGCGATCAATCCGCATGATATAGAAACGATTGACGTATTAAAGGATGCCTCGGCTACAGCGGTATATGGTTCTAGAGCAGCGAATGGTGTAGTGATGATTACTACAAAAAAGGGGAAGCAGGGCTTGGCGCAGATCAATTACAATGTCATTAACACCTTCGAAAGGATTAACGACCTGAATACGATGTTCAATGCGGGGGATTATGCCGAATATAGAAGAAATGCCTATCGATCTGTATCCGCCACAAATGAACAAACCGGGTATACCACGCTGTATCCAAATCCAGTTCAAGATAAACGCGTATTAGGAGTGGACCCCTACGCTTGGGAGAATATTGCGAAAGGATATAACTGGATTGATAAAGACAACCTGATTCCACAAATGCGGACAACAACTGCGGCCGAAAAAGAAAAGTGGGGAGTGGACGAAGTGCCCATTTATGATGCCAGCTTAATTCCTACAACAGATTGGACTGACTATGTGAGCCAAACTGGTTTCACCACTGACCATACACTGGGTGTATCCATGGGCAGCGATAAAATGTCGGCCAATTTCACAGGCGGTTATCTTAATCAAAAAGGTACCAATAAAGGTCAGGATTACAAACGTTACAGTGGCAGAGTTGGCTTAGAATTGCGGCCAACCGATTGGTTTACTTTAGGTGCATCCATTAATGGCACCTGGTCTGTGCAGAACTATGGTTATACCGGGACTGGCAGTAGGGCTGCCAATGCTATTTATGGTGCCGCCCAAGGAATGCTTCCTTATGCGGTGCCTTATGATGACCAAGGAAACTATATTTATTTACCAGGGGGTGATATCAACATTGTTAATCCCATCTTAGAGCACGAATATGTCATCAATGAGCGTACCGCGCTGAGGGCTTTAGGGAGTTTTTACGCTGAAATCAAATTGATGGATGGCCTGAAGTACCGCATGAACTTCGGTCCGGATTTCAGGAATTTCCGCAATGGGCAGTTTCAGGATGCACGTTCCATCTTGCGCGGTGGAGGGGCCGCTACCTCTACCAATTACGCGCGTTTAGGACAGAATCAAAGCTTTGCTTATACCTGGGATAATCTCTTGTATTATAATAAAACCTTTGCCACAAAGCATAATATCGATATTACCTTATTGCACAGTATGAGTTCAAACAGAACAGAAAGTTCGGATATGACGGCTATTGATTTACCCTATAATAGTCAACTATGGTATAATCTCAGTTCAACCTCCAGAGGAGCGTTACAAGGTTGGGGATCGGGGTATTCCAAATATACGCTGATGTCTTATATGGCCCGGCTGAACTATACCTTTGCCGAAAAATACATATTAACAGCCTCCACACGTTGGGACGGATCTTCAGTATTAGCGCCAGGAAATAAGTGGGAATCTTTTCCTGCTGTTTCCGCCGCCTGGCGGATGGATCAGGAAGATTTCCTGAAAGATACTTATTGGCTCAATCAATTAAAGCTACGTATTGGGGTAGGTACAACGGGTAACTCAGCTATCGATCCTTATACAACCATGGGCGGCTTGCTGCAGATGCCTATTGTATTCGGTAATCAGGTGGAAATGGGCTATATCCCTTCCGATCCGAAAGCCGCTGACCCTGGAACCATGGCCAACAGAGAACTACGCTGGGAGAAAACTACACAATGGAATGCAGCGGTCGACTTCGCTCTGCTAAACAACAGATTGAGCGGATCACTTGATTTTTACACTTCCAGAACAAGTGATTTGCTGTTAAATCGGCCTATACCAACCGTAAATGGCTTTACTTCTGTTTTTTATAATATTGGAAAAACAAAAAACAACGGTGTCGAACTGAATTTGAGCTCCTTGAATATTGATAAACCTACCTTCAAATGGCTCACGGATTTTAACATTTCTACCAATAAAGACAAAATTGTGGAATTGCTAGATGGGCAATCCGATTTAGTCGCTTCCAATTTCTTTATAGGGCAACCCCTATTTGTGTATTACGATTATGAAAAAATAGGGATATGGCAGACTGCCGATGCAGAAGAAATGGATAAGTTTAATGCAAATGGTGCAACTTACAAGGCGGGAGATATTCGTGTAGCAGATTTAAATGGCGACTATATCATTGATAATAATAATGATAGGAAAGTCCTTGGTAATCAATTTCCCAGATGGACAGCAGGTATTACCAATACCCTAAATTATAAAAACTGGGAATTGTCTTTCTTCTTTTATGCCCGGTGGGGGTTTCTTATAGAAGGTGGAGCCGTAGATATGCAGGGACGTTACGCTTCTCGTAAAGTTGATTATTGGACACCTGATAACCCAACGAACGAATACCCACGAGCAGATTTTGGAAATGGTGGTCAACCGATCCACTATTCTGCCATGAACTATCAGAATGGTTCCTTTATCAAGTTGCGTAATGTATCATTGGGATATAGCTTGCCAAAAAGCTTTTTAACCAAGATACATCTTAGTAACCTGAAGGTTTACGGACAAGTAATAAACCCCTATGTGTATACTCGAAACGGATTCATTGACCCAGATATCAATTCTTCTATCTCCTCTCGGAGTTATGTGATTGGATTAAATGCAACATTTTAGAACAGATTGTTATGAACAAGATATATAAAAAGCTAAGTTTAGCACTAGTGGTTGGAGCATCTGTGGTGCCTTCTTCCTGCTCCAAATTTTTAGAAGAAGAGGTTGTAGCCACGCTAACCAACCAGCATTATCAAACGGTTGAAGGTTTGGAAAGTTTAGTGGCAGGTATGTATGATGGACTACGATTTCATTTTAACTACGAGTGGGCCTATACTACTACCAACTATGGAGTGGATGAATTCACCAACGGGGGTGGGCTCGATAAAGTACATTTTAATACCTACTCAAGTGTGCTGGATCCTACGGTCGGCGAATTTGCAGATGTATGGAACAACATGTACGCCAATATTAACACGGCAAATACCGGTATTCGATATATTCCGAATGTATATCCGGCAGGTGAGCAGCAAAATACCCGTTTGGGTGAGTGCTATTTCATGCGCGCTTTTGATTACTTTAAACTGGTAAAGCAATTTGGAGGAGTGCCCTTAAAACTAGAACCTTCCGAAAGTTTACAGACCGAATTTGCAAGGGCTTCGGCCGAGGTGGTATATGCACAGGTTATCAGTGATTTTAGAGTAGCAGTCGAATTATTGCCTACTACTCCGGCCCAGGTTGGCCGTATTACCCGGGCAGCTGCACAACATTGCCTGGCGAAAGCCTATCTATATCGGGCAAGCGAGTTAAACGCTGCTTTTAGCAAAACCACTGATTTGGATAGTGCCGTTTATTTCGGTGAACAAGTGATTAATAATTCTCCCCATAAGTTGGCAAGGGATTTTGCCGATATTTTTCGTTACACCAGGGTTAATGATGTAAATGAAACAAATGAGGAAATATTATTGGGAGCCCAGTTTGATAATCAGGATGCCCTAGCGGGAAGGTATGGGAACCAAACACACCTTTATTTTTTATCCATTTACCAAACCCTACCGGGCATGATACGGGACATTGCCAATGGACGTGAGTTTCAGCGGTTGAGGCCAACAGATTACGCTTTAGATGTATTCAGAAGAAAGGATGACGCACGTTTCTATAAAAGCTTTAAGTTTACATACATCGCAAACAATGCGAATACGTTACCTACATGGACAGCAGATAATGCTCCTGGTCCGCATCTAGTAGGACAACCCAAGTTCAACGTAGGCGACACGGCAGTCGTTTATATTGCCAATGATAAGGCAGATACCCGTTTTACAACAGCAATTATCGATCAATCGGCGCCAACACTCTTTGTTAGATATTATCAGGATAATGGGGAAGTAAAATCTAATTGGAACATTAGTCAGTATCTTTCCTTATCGAAATATATAGACCCCTTCAGAACAACCGTTGCCAGTCAATTCGGAACAAGGGATGGCATTGTTGCGCGTATAGGCGAAACGTATCTTATCGTGGCAGAAGCCTATGGTAGAAAAAGCGATTATGCTTCTGCATTGCGTTACATTAACATCTTAAGAGAACGAGCAGGGTATAAGGAAGGAGAAGACCGAACCGCCGTATATTACCGCGCGGAAAATGTTCCTGCAGGTACCGTTGCTTCTACACAAGCAGCGATGCATGCTACCGAAGCCTATTTTACACCTGGTACGCCTGAAGCACTGGGTGAGCTGTATCCTCCATCGGTTAATTCTATGGCACAGTGTTTTATCCATTTTATATTGAACGAACGATCGAGGGAGTTATTAGGAGAATTCCATCGCTGGGAAGACTTAGCTAGAACAAAAACCTTGGTCGAAAGAGATCAACAGTTCAATCCGGAAGCGGCACCGAATGTGCGTGAGAAGCACTTATTGCGGCCTATCCCACAAAGCTTTTTAGATGTCGTACAAAAAGACGGACAGGCATTAACGCCCGAGGAGCGAGCACAGATGCAAAACCCGGGTTGGTAATGATGTATATGTTTTTATCTTAGTCTAATCGTTTACTTGTACAGGGCTGTCTAATGGCAGCCTTGTTTCTTCCATTTTCGTCGCGGTTTATTCTTCCGTGAGTTTTCGTTATCAAGTTGAGCCAGCAGATTTAACTCACTTTCTTTACATCATTTTCTCTCAAAAATCCCAGTAAAGTATGTATCATATTTTCAGAGCCAAGAAAAATAGCAGATCGTTGATGTAATGCTGTTGGCTTGATATCCAAAATGCGTTGATAGCCATCTGTTGCTAAACCGCCTGCCTGTTCTAAAATAAAAGCCATGGGGTTACACTCATAAACCAAGCGCAGTTTTCCATGAGGATAGGCTGCCGAAACAGGGTATAGAAAGATACCACCCTTGATTAAATTTCGATGAATATCGGCTACCATCGAACCGATGTAGCGGGAAATATACGGTCGGTTGCTTTCCTTTTCTTCCATCTGGCAGTATTTGATGTAATCTTTTACGCCTTGTGGGAAATGCACATAGTTGCCTTCGTTAATGGAATAAATAGTGCCGTCTTTTGGGATCTTCATATCTGGGTGAGACAAACAAAACTCACCTATTGACGGGTCGAGCGTAAAACCATTTACTCCCTTGCCTGTGGTATATACCAACATGGTAGAAGCGCCATAGATCACGTAACCGGCGGCAACCTGCCTGCTGCCGGCCTGTAATACATCTGTGATAGTAGGTTTTTGATCTACATTTAGTTTACGATAAATAGTAAAGATGGTTCCGATGGCCGCATTTACGTCAATGTTAGATGAACCATCTAGAGGATCTATGGCTACAATGTATTTCGCGTTTTTTGAAATTTCTGATTCTATATAAACACAATCATCCTGTTCTTCAGAAACAACCACACAGCACTCTCCACCACTGCGCAAGGCAGAAATAAACTGCTCGTTGGCGTATACATCTAATTTTTTCTGATCTTCCCCTTGAATATTCGTTGTGCCAACATTACCCAAAATGTTTACCAAGCCAGCTTTATTCACTTCTCTGTTTACTATTTTTGCTGCAATACCAATATCGCGCAGCAAACGGCTGAGCTCCCCCTTTGCAAAGGGGAAATCTGCCTGCTTTTCAATAATAAATTGTCCTAAGGTTGTTACTGCGTTCATAATTCCTGTATTTAAAGGGTAAAGAGGTGTAGATACCTGTACTTTTCTCAAAAGAAAGACATTCAAGCCTTAGTACTGTCATGTGCTGTGTTGGTTCATATAATTTGGCTTCTGCCGGAATCGATTGCGTAGATTTTTGATTAAAACAGCAGGGCTTATTTATACGATTTAGCTGGCTTGGCAAGTAGTTTTTTCAATTTCTCCTATCAATGTCAGGATAGGGCAGGTTGCTAATAACAAATGGAGGTGATTGTTTTGTATGATGCTTTACCATATAGAACTGACGGAAAAGCCCGCGCAAGGATAGTACTAAACCAGATGAAAATTAAAAGGAAAAAACAAATGATGATATCTAGAAGCCTTTTATTAATGCTTTTGATGAGTTTGGGCTTTAACCGAAGTTTTTCTCAAGAGACGAGCAAGCAAATTCAGTATTTATCCGGTACCGATAATGAGCATACGGTAACCTGGGATTTCTGGTGTTCGGGAGGGCGAAAAAGTGGACAATGGGATCAGATCGAAGTGCCGGCGCATTGGGAACAGCAGGGCTATGGAAATTATAATTATGGTCGTGATTACGTGACTTATGGTAAAAATTTTCGTTTCCACGATGAGAAAGGTGTGTATCGTCATCGGTTCCATGTGCAACCCGACTGGAAGGATAAACGAGTTTTTATTGTCTTTGAAGGGGTCATGACCGATGCGGAAGTGACAATTAATGGTAAGGCTGCCGGGCCTATTCATCAAGGTGCCTTTTATCGTTTTAGATATGATATCAGTGATAAAATTGTCTACGGAAAAGAAAATCAACTGGAGGTAATAGTGAGTAAGCTATCTGCCGATCCTTCGGTCAATAATGCGGAACGCTTGGCCGACTATTGGGTTTTAGGTGGTATTTTCCGTCCTGTCTATTTAGAGATTGTGCCGCCATCGTTTGTCGACTACCTAAGCATTGATGGGCAAGCTGATGGCTCTTTTCAGATGCAAGCACATTTAGGCGGCTTAGAAGAAGGCTTGACGATAAAAGGAGAAATTATCGATCAGCAAAATAAACAGGTGGCTACACTACAATCCCTTGTCGGGAAAGCTGATTCCATTGTGCCGTTAAAGGCAAAGGTAGCCAATCCCGCTCTGTGGACGGCCGAAACACCCAATCGTTATACGGTAAAAGTAGGGCTCTATAAAAATGGAAAATTACTATACGAAACACAGCAAAAATTTGGCTTCAGAACAATAGAAATACATAAAGGAGACGGCATTTATCTCAATGGAACAAAGATTAAAATGAAGGGTGTAAACAGGCATGTGTGGTGGCCGGAAACAGGGCGATCGGTGAATGAAGGGATCGATCTAAGCGACGTGAAGCTTATTAAATATATGAACATGAATGCTGTGCGTTGTTCGCATTATCCGCCAGACCAATCCTTTTTAAATATCTGTGACTCACTCGGATTATATGTATTGGATGAATTAGCTGGCTGGCAGAAGGCATATGCCACACCGGTTGGTGCGAAGCTTGTGAAAGAGATGGTTATAAGAGATGTGAACCATCCATCAATTCTCTTTTGGAGTAATGGGAATGAAGGAGGACACAATTTTGACCTCGACAGCCTGTTTGGGCACTATGATAGTTCAAAAAGACCGGTCATTCATGCGCATCATCGACCAGGTAATGCTTTTAATGGAATCGATTGTAACCACTACGAAGATTATTATAGTACACAGAAAATTTTGGCAGATAGCAATATTTATATGCCTACCGAATTTTTGCATGCACAAGATGATGGTGGTGGGGCAGCAGGGCTGGAAGATATTTGGGAACTGCATTGGAACGCTGAACGAGGTGCAGGCGGTTTTCTATGGGCTTTGGTTGATGAAGGTTTAGCGCGAACGGACGAACAAGGCATCATCGATGTCAACGGAGTGAATGCTCCAGATGGTTTAGTTGGACCGCACCGCGAACAGGAAGGAAGTGTAAATGCCATCCGAGAGATCTATTCCCCTATTAAGATTCAGATGAAAAAGCTACCAGCGCATTTTAGCGGGGAGGTCCCACTCGAAAATCGCTATCATTTTACCAACCTGAATCAATGTACTTTTAAATGGGAACTGCTACATTTTGACAAACCCTCGGATAATGGCGACGGTTATACCAGCGTAGCGAGTGGCGCGGGAACTTTTCCTGCTCTTGCTCCTCTTAGAAAGGGAACCCTACACCTTCCGCTCCCGGGCACTTGGAAGGATCTGGATGCCCTTTCCTTGACAGCGAGGGATCCTGATGGCGTTGAAATTTATCGTTGGGTTTGGAAAATCAAAGACAATGCAGTGCTGGCTATCCGACATTTCGATGAACCTGCGGATACGGCTGTTCAACTGGTAATGGAAGATAGCCTGATACAAATGAAAGCGAATGGCATCACGGTGTCGATTAATGAAAATACCGGTTTGCTGGCGCAATTGGCGAATGTAAACAGTAAAGCACTTTCGTTTAAAGATGGTCCTATATTGGTGAACGGCAGAGCTAAGCCTATCCGGATAGCACACCGTATGGAGCAAGAAACGGCTATTGTGGAAGCCACTTATGAGGGCGACCTAAAATATGTGAGATGGAAAATGGATAAAACAGGTTGGCTGGAAATGGATTATGCTTATGCTTTAGAGGGCGACCAACCCTTTGCAGGGGTGAGTTTTTCCTATCCTGAAAATTTTGTTTTGGGAGTGAAATGGCTTGGTAAAGGTCCTCATCGGGTTTGGAAAAATAGGCTGCAAGGTACGGTGTACAACGTATGGAAAAACCGCAATAATAATACGCAGACAGGTAGTTATCCATGGCTTTATCCGGAGTTTAAAGGTTACTACGCAGATGTTACCTGGATGGAGATGAATACGGTAGAAGGGAAATTCTACCTCTCTTTCCCTACGGATGACGTATACGTTAGGTTGTTTGATTTTTATGGTTTAACAGGAGCAAAACCACATCCGGAACTTCCTCTCGGAGATATTTCCTTTCTAGATGTTATTCCGCCCATCGGCACGAAGTTGGCTTTGAATATGACAACCGATACAAAAGGCCTGGGGCCACAAAGTGAGTTGAACCATTTAGATGGAAAACTAATCGAAAGAAAAATCTACTTCTATTTTGGAATACCCAAAGTAAAAGGAGAAAATAAGCAGTTTGAGATGCCGAAAGTGAATGTATTAACAGACTGATTGGTGCGCAACTCACAACTCACAAAAATAATCAATCCCGGAAACGATTGCGTAGTTTAATTTTTAGTTAAAAAGTGTCTTAAAACCTTTTTAGGACACTTTTTTTGCGTATTTGCCTTTCCAAACAGGACACCACAGGATGCGCCAAGCGTTTATGCTCTTTAATATTGTGATGAGCTAAGGCGACCATATTGGCTTTTATGCTGACCAAGAGTAAATAACTCACATTAGATACGCAGATATATCAACAAACAGGCTACTGAAGAAGCTTTTATCAGACTTCTTTAAGTGAATTGATTATTTAACCATGTGTAATATGAACCAAGAATCAGAAAGAATGCAGCAGCGTAATACGCAAAAACCTCCACTTTTGAAACGGGGCGGGGTGCTGTGGTTTTTCTTGTGCCTCATGTTGTTTAGTTTTCCGATAAACCTATGGGCGCAGGAAACCGTAAAAGGAAAAGTAGTGAGTGCTCAAGATGGGCAGGCTTTGCCGGGTGTGTCGGTACTAGTAAAAGGAAAAAAGGGGGGTACAAGTACAGATGCTAATGGAAATTTTGCTATTCAAGCTGCAAATAATGAAGTCCTAGTTTTTTCTTTTGTAGGGCATAAGCCGAGAGAAATAGTAGTCTCGGAAGGGGTTATAAACGTAACGCTAGAACAAGATAGCCAAGGGCTTGATGAAGTGATTGTCGTTGGGTATGGACAACAAAAGAGAGGGGATATTACAGGCGCTGTATCCACCATGAACACCGATCGATTGACGGAACGTCCTTTGCCTCGTGTGGACCAAGCCTTGACTGGACAAATGGCGGGTGTACGGGTAAAGCAAACAACGGGAAATCCGGGACAGGGGATGAGCGTGCAGGTACGTGGCGTGGGATCGATTTCTGCGGGCAATGAACCCTTGTATGTGCTGGATGGTTTCCCGCTTTCGGGAGCAACGCCCAACGCCAATGGCGGTTACTCAACAGGTAACCCTTTGGATAATATCAACCCTAATGATATCGAATCTATCCAGGTATTAAAAGATGCTTCCTCTGCAGCCATCTACGGCTCTAGGGCTGCAAATGGTGTGGTTATCATTACCACGAAAAAAGGGAAATCTGGAAAACCTTCTATTAACTTAAACACCTATGCTGGTTATAATGAACGGAGTAAAAAACTGGATATGTTAAGTGGCCCAGAATGGATTGATCGTGCGATTGAAATGATCAACGACCAATGGGTCACTTCTGGTGCAGGTAGAACAGCTGCGCAAACAACGGCCGAAAGGAGAGCGATTTTAGGGATATCTGCTGATCAGGTGGATACTCGTTATATGTATGATGATCGTTGGTTACAGGCCGGTTATCCGGGATTGAATATCATCGATTGGCAGGACGAAACTTTCCGGAAAGGCCTGGTGCAAAATTATCAGCTTTCGGCCAGCGGCGGAATCGATGCCGTTAAATATTATGTGTCGGGTAATTATAGTGGTCAACAAGGGATGGTAAAAGAACAGGATTTTACGGCTTACTCGGCACGCGCCAACGTAGAGGTTAAAGCCAATGAACAGCTTACCTTCGGCATTAATTTAACACCGACCTATTCGATCAATAATGATCCAGGAGTAGAGGGGAAAGATAATATCTTACATCAGTTAGTGTCCTTTTCACCTGTGCAGGAGGCGAGTTTTGGACTGTATCCGAATGTTGGTGATAATGGGCAATATCAATGGAGCACTTCCGCTAATAGCCCGATGGGGAAATTGGAACAGACACAGGCTGCTACCAAACGCTTTCGGACAGTGGGTTCTTTATTTGCAGACTATCAAATCATAGAGGGTCTTCATTTTAAAACGACCCTCAACCTGGATCATGTGGATAATACCTTTAAGCGCTATATTCCCTTTACCATCACGGGAAGTTTACCTAATAGGCAGTCGGATCTTACGAGACGTACATCTGGTACTTATAGTACTTACAGAAAACAGACACTGGTCAACGAAAACACCTTGAGTTATAATAAAATCATTGCGAATGACCATAACCTGTCCGCGCTTTTAGGTTTTTCGTACAACTCGGATAAACTGGATAATGCTACCATGTCGTCTCAAAATGGTTATGGAAGTAGCACGATTACGACCTTAAATTATGCCCTTGGTGTAACCGGAAATACAACGGAAACGAAAAATGTGCTGCTTTCTTACTTTGGTCGCTTGCAATATGCCTACCAGGATAAATACTTGATGAGCGTTTCTGCCAGGCGGGATGGCTCTTCCCGTTTCGGAGCGAATACGAAATGGGGCTGGTTCCCTTCGGCGTCCATTGGTTGGCGCGTGTCGCAGGAAGATTTTATGAAAGGGATTCGTGGCACATTAAGCGATTTGAAATTTCGGGCAAGCTGGGGAAAATCAGGGAACTACAATATAGGCGATTACAGTAGCTTATCTTTATTAGGAAATTATGCGTATTCGTTAGGAGGGCAATTAGTTACAGGCCTGGCGCCGAGTGGTATTTATAACCCAAACTTAACCTGGGAAAAATCGAATACCTTTGATGTTGGTGTCGATCTTGGTTTCCTCAATAACCGCATCACAGCGACAGTTGATTATTATAACCGCAAAAGTACAGGTCTATTGCTAAATGTACCGGTATCCCAAATAACGGGTTTTGCTTCTTCGTTGGATAATGCAGGAAGTGTACGTAACAGCGGATGGGAGGTGGAAATCAACAGCCAGAATATAGTGGGTGTTGCAGATCGGTTTCAGTGGAGTACTTCCTTTAACTTTAGTCATAATAACAATAAGCTAACTTCCTTACCGAATGGGCAATCACAGATTTTGATTCCTTCTGAATTTGATATATCACACAGTATTCTCCGCGTGGGCGATCCGATGTACAGTATTTATGTGGTAAGGCAGGAGGGTGTCCTGACACAGGCAGATATCGATCAAGGAGCGGCCTTATATGGTAATCAAACCGAGGGAGATCCTAAATACTTTGATGCAAATGGCGATGGGATCATTAATGAGAATGATCGGGTGATTGTAGGCCAACCGAACCCCAAATATACTTGGGGTATTACCAATACCTTCCGTTATAAGGGTTTTGATCTGAGTGTTTTGGTGCAGGGACAATGGGGTGGCGGTATCTACTCCTTATTTGGTAGAGCGGTTAACAGAACGGGTACAGGCCTGGTGGATAATGTGATCGGTAGTTGGCGCGATCGTTGGCGCTCTCCGGAAGATCCGGGAGCAGGTGAGGTCGGGAAAGCGACAGGTACTTTTGGCCGTATCAAAAATACGGATTGGTATTATCCTTCGGATTATATCCGCGTGCGTAATATCACTTTAGGATATGATCTCGGACGGATCATTCCCAAAACTACCTTTCAAGGAGCGCGGATATTTGTAACGGCAGAGAATTTCTTTGGCCATGATAAGTATAAGGGTGGATTTAACCCGGAAGCAACCAACACCAATCTAAGCGGTAGTACGCAATTTCCGGAGGCGGGAGATTATGGTGGTCTTCCCATCCCGAAATCATTGATTTTTGGATTGAACGTAACTTTTTAAGGTAGGCATTTTATAAAATATACAGGTGATGAACAAAATTATTTTAATGTTTTTGGCGCTCTGCATCTTAACGAGCTGTGAGAAAGAACTGGATCAGCAACCTATTTCTGATCCTACAACGGAAACGTTCTATGCCATACCGAACGATTTCATTCAAGGGGCAAACGCCATCTATTCAGCCTTACGTGGCTATCCAGATCGGCAGTTAAACCTGTCAGAAACACGTTCTGATAATTTGTATGCGGTATCCGATGGTGGCGTGCGCGACTGGGAAGGTATCAATGGATTTCATCGTACACTGGCCTCCAATCCCTATATGGCAGAGGCTTGGCTAACGAATTATAATGGTATTAACCGCGCGAATGTGCTGCTGGAACAACTGGAAAAAAACGGAGATATCGTAACGGATGAAAATCTGCGTGGGCGATTGGAAGGAGAAGCACGTTTCCTGCGGGCCTTCTTCTACTTCGATCTGCTGCGCTGGTTCGGAAAGGTACCGCTGGTGGATCGGGTGATTACAGCAAATGAGGCGGCTGAAATTCCGCAGAGCGAGATCGCAGGTATTTACGATTTTATGATCAGCGATCTTCAGATAGCTATTCCTCTGTTGCCTGCAAAAAGTGCGTATGCTGGTGTGGATCGGGGTCGGGTAACCCATGCGGCGGCGCAGACCTTGCTAGCATTGGTATATATGACCCGATCGGGACCGAATTTAGGGGTTAATGGAACGGGGCTGGCTACCAACAATTGGCAAGAGGCAGCTTCTTTACTGGATGAAGTGATCAACTCAGGCGAGTATCAATTCCTGGAAGGGAATAATGCTTATGCGTCTATTTTTTCCTATGATAACGAAGATCATGCAGAGGTGGTGTTTGATGTACAATACGTGACCGGGCAGAATCCGGTAGCTGGGGGCACTTTCCCTTGGCTTTTGGTACCAGATACTTGGTTTAACGCAAATGGTCATCCCAATCAAGGTGGACTTACCATTCGGCCGGTCTCGGATGACTTATTGAATAGCTATGAGGAGAGTGATGTGCGGAAAGGCTTTTCCATACAAACAGGTTATGTATTCAACGGAGTGGCGGAGCCTCGGTCTTTTTTTAAGAAATATATCGATCTTTCACGTGTGCCAAATAATCGGGAAGATTGGCCAATTAATTTTATAGTATGGCGTTTTACAGATGTATTGCTATTGCGTGCAGAGTGTACTTTACAGGGGGCTTCGGGCTCGCAGCAGGAGGTGGATGAGCTTGTTAATCGCGTGCGTGCCAGAGCGGGTTTGGGGGCAACAAGCCAGGTGGATCTGGCTGAGTTGATGGAAGAACGTAGAAAAGAATTTGCAGCAGAGGGATCCAGATGGCATGATCTCATCAGAAGTGGCTTAGTGGAAACCATAATGAACAATTGGATTGATCAGGAAGATGTGCAGTCGCGGATTGATCCATTTCAATTAAATTATACGCTGTATCCGATACCGCAGGCTGAGCTGGATGCCAAACCGGGGGTGTATACGCAGAATGCGGGGTATTAATGACAAGCCGCAACTAACAACTACATATATGAAACAGCTGGTATGGATTATTTTTTCATTGTTACCGTTGGCACTTAGCGCGCAACCGCTGTTGGAAACGGGTGGGCGCGAAATGCCGGATGAGTGGATAGATGATGTGACGCATCATCGGGTCATACGTTTGGTAAGACGACCGGGTATTAACTTAAGCTTCTACTTTCACAATAATCCTTTTGTGGGTAATGAAATGGTATTCTATGGCAGTAATGAACGGCAAACAGAGACGTATGCGGGTGAACTGAAAAAGAAAGCGCAGGAGATTTACAACTTGAATGTGAAAGAGAAGCAACTGTATGCAGTAAACCTGGAAAACTTCAAGGTTCGGCAATTAACACAGGAAACCGGAAATATTCAAGGAGAGATTGTTCAACCACAAAAGGGTAAAGCCTATTATCAATGTCAGGATAGTGTTTTTAGTGTAGACGTAAAAACAGGTCAAAAGGAGTTGGTTTATGTGTTTCCAGCAGATTTCAAAGCTTCCATTTCAACTATTAATGCAGATGGTACCTTGCTGGGAGGAGTATATGCAAGCGATAAGGAAAAGGAGCTGTTTAAGCAGTATCCCGAAAAAAGTCAATATTTTAATCGCATATATGAGGCCAAACTGCCACGAACGTTATTTGTCATTGATATCAAAAAAGCACAACTACAAAAGGTCTTTACCGATAGTGCCTGGTTGAACCACGTGCAATTTTCGCCGTCGGATCCGGATTTGTTGATGTTCTGCCATGAAGGCCCTTGGCATAAGGTCGACCGGATATGGACGATTGATGTCAAAACGAAAGCAAAGCCAACATTGATCCATAAGCGTAGCATGGATATGGAAATAGCCGGGCATGAATGGTTCAGTAAGGACGGTCAATACATCTGGTATGATTTACAATTACCGCGTGGTGAGACCTTTTTCGTGAGTGGTACCGATTTAAACACAGGGCAGGAAAAGAAGTATCAGTTACAGCGTAACGAATGGTCGGTGCATTATACTTCATCCGCTGACGGTTCCACATTCGCAGGCGATGGAGGGGACCCCTCGGCAGTTGCTAAAGCACCTGACGGGCAGTATATCTATTTGTTTACACCACAAGGCGATCGTTTTACTTCTGAAAAGCTGGTGAATATGAAGCACCATCATTATAAACTTGAACCAAATGTGCATTATTCGCCTGATGGAAAATGGATCATCTTCCGGGCAAATTTTGAAGGCTTTGAAGGCGTGTATGCGGTGGAAATTGAAAAAAATACAAAATAATGAGTTATTCAAGAAAGGATTTCATTCAAAGCATATCAGCATCGCTGGCAGGCCTATTGCTTGCTAGAGCGCCTGTGCGAGCGGAGAAACAACCAGCACCGGCGATATCTTCTTTCTGCAAGAAACTCAAACCGGTTGGCAGGGCTTTGGAGCTGCCTGGATACTATGTTTGGTGCAATAGCCCGATTCTAGGAGCAGATGGCAAAACCCATGTTTTTTTCTCGCGATGGAAGGCTTCCTTGGGCATGGGGGGCTGGATTAAAGGTTCTGAAATTGCGCATGCCATAGCAGAGACTCCTGACAAGCCTTTTGAAGTCCTGGAAACGGTATTAGCGCCGAGGGGTGCCGATTTTTGGGACGCAACTACCTGCCACAATCCTTTAATAAAAAAGATAGGCGAAAAATATTATTTGTTCTTCATGGGCAACTCCAATGGGAAAACGAATACCAAACGCATTGGACTGGCTACGTCGTCTTCTCTTTATGGGCCTTGGACAAGAAGCGATGCACCCATTCTCTTGCCGGGAGTTGAAGGTGCCTGGGATGATCACTGTACCACCAACCCGGCTTGGGTGGAAGGAAAGGATGGTAAGAACTGGCTTTATTATAAATCGTGGAATACACTGGACTACGAAACGATGAAAGGAGCCATCCGCGGAAATAGAAAATACGGTGTTGCTTTTGCAGATAAGCCCGAAGGGCCTTACGAAAAGTATGTAAACAATCCGGTCATTGGTTTCTCCTCTAAAGGAGCCAACCGGCAGTTTGAAGATGCTTTTGTCTGGAGAGAAGGCGATAAGTTTAAGATGATCGCACGGGATATGGGCGTTTTTAATCATGAGGTTGGTTTGATCATGGAGTCGAATGATGGATTACATTGGTCGGAACCGGAGATAGCGTACCGGCCGTTAAGCTATTATGTGAAAGAACCTTCCGCTCCTGCACACTTGAACCGGTATGGACGTTTGGAACGGCCAATGTTGCTGCTGGAGAATGGGCGACCTAAATGGCTGTTCGGGGCTTCTCAAGGAGGGAAATATAACACTTCGAGTGCTTTTGTTTTTAAATGTGAAGGATAAATAAGATGATAAAATTTAAATGGTGTTTTTTGATGATGTTGATCGGTGCGTTTTCTGCATCCGCTCAAGATCTGTCATGGGTAGATAAAGTAGGCGTCCGGGATTTCAAGATAATCAATAAAAAGTTTGTGGCGAATGAATATGGCGCAAAGGGAGATGGCAATACGATGAACACAAAACCCATACAGGACGCGATTGACGCTTGTGCTAAAGACGGTGGAGGTAAGGTGGTCTTTTTACCGGGCAAGTATGTAACAGGCGCTATTTTCCTGAAAGCAAACGTAGTATTGGACCTCGATGAAGGAGTCGAATTGTTAGGTAGCCAGGATTTGGAAGATTACCCCAAAATCGACACCCGCGTGGCAGGGATCGAGATGAAATGGCCGGCAGCATTGGTGAACATTATCGGGCAACAACATGCCGGGATCGTGGGCAAGGGTATTATCAATGGTCGCGGCAAACCTTTTTGGGATGCTTATTGGGCTTTGCGAAAGCAATATGAACCAAAAGGTCTCCGATGGATTGTCGATTATGATGCGGAAAGGCCCCGTACCCTATTGGTGGATAGATGCGAAGACATACTCATCAAAGATATCACCTTAAAGGAGGCTGGTTTTTGGACTGTCCACCTGTTATACTCCTCCTATATAACGGTAGACGGCATTGTCATTCGGAATAATACCAATGGCATCGGACCGAGTACAGATGGTATTGATATTGATTCCTCCTCCTGGATTTTGGTGAAAAATGCGGATATTGACTGTAATGACGATAATTTCTGTATCAAGTCGGGCAGAGATTGGGATGGCCTGCGTGTCAATATACCCACCGAGTATGTGCTGATTACCGATTGTATATCGCGTAAAGGAGGAGGGCTCATTACGTTTGGCAGCGAAACATCGGGCGGTATGCGGCATATCATCGCGCGTAACTTAAAGGCCCATGGAACCAAAGTAGGCCTGCGTTTTAAATCAGCACGTAACCGTGGCGGCATGGTGGAAGATATTTATTTAGAAAACATTCAGATGGATAGTGTAGGCGTGGCATTCGAAGTAACGCCTAATTGGAATCCTGCCTATAGCTATTCGGAACTTCCGGCCGAATATCAGAAGGAAACGGTACCCGAACATTGGCGAAAAATGTTAACACCAGTGGTACCAGCGAGTAAGGGTATTCCCACTTTTCAGGATATATTCATTCAAAATATCGAAGTAAATCATGCAGCAAAAGCAGTATTTGTAGATGGGTTAAAAGAGAATCCTTTGCAGCAATTTCATCTAAAAAATGTCGATATAACCGCCGAAACTGCGGGTAAAATTAGCTTTGCAGAAAATTGGACCTTAGAGCGTGTTCAGATTAAAACAGTCGACGGTTCAACGGTCGAGTTGGCGGAAACGAATCATATTCAAAATAATGATGTTAAAGGAGCAGTTCCTTTTTTATATGAACAATAATAGCAAGCTTTATGGAATCAATTAAACAGCTAATAAACTTTTTTGTATGGATGCTATTCTTTCATGCAAGCGGGCACACACAGGAAAAATCCTGGACAAATTCATCCGAGCCATTACAGGAAATTGAAGCCTTGAAAGCGCAGATAAAAGCACCTGAATTTCCAGATAGAACATTTCTCCTAAGTGATTATGGTGCAGTAGGTGATGGTACAACGAAGAACACAGCGGCATTTAAACAGGCCATAGAAGCCTGCCATCAGGCAGGAGGGGGAAGGGTAGTCGTTCCGCAGGGCACCTTTCTAACAGGAGCTATTTATTTAAAAAGTAATGTAAACCTGCATTTGGCCGATAGTGCCACCATTCTTTTTAGTCGCGACAGCTCGGATTATCCCATCGTATTCACCCGTTGGGAAGGAATGGAATGTATGAATTATTCGGCCTTCATTTATGCTTATGGTGAAGAGAATATCGCGATTACCGGGAATGGCACCTTGGATGGGAATGCCAATAATGATTACTGGTGGTGGTGGTGCGGAGCAAAGAAATTCGGTTGGCAGGAACGCTTAGGGAAGCAAACACCGGCGCGCAATGCCTTACATGAGCTGATGCACGAAGAGGTAGACCCAAAAACACGTGTTTTCGGCGATGGGCATTATCTGCGACCCAATTTTGTACAACCCTATAAGTGTAAAAATGTATGGATTGCCGATGTAAAATTGATCAATTCGCCCATGTGGAACCTCAATCCGGTATTATGCGAAAATGTACTGATTGAAAAGGTAAAGGTGATTAGCCATGGGCCTAATAACGATGGTTGTGATCCGGAGGCTTCTAAAAATGTTTGGATCCGCGATTGCTATTTCGATACGGGCGATGATTGCATAGCGATTAAATCGGGAAGAGATGAAGATGGCCGCAATATCGGTCGCCCTGCCGAAAATCATATCATCGAAAATTGCATCATGAGGGATGGGCATGGTGGTGTGGTGATTGGTAGTGAAATAGCGGGTGGTGCCCGGAATATTTATGCGATTAACTGCCAAATGGATAGCCCCAATCTAGATCGTGTACTGCGGATTAAGACGAGCTCAAGCAGAGGCGGTACCATCGAAAATGTATTCATGAAAGATGTGCTTGTAGGAAATTTCAAAGAAGCAGCCGTTCACTGTAACATGTTTTATGAGCAGCCAGGGAATTACATGCCCATCATCCGTAACATTTGGGTAGAAAATCTGAAAGTAGAAAAGGGAGGGCAACACGCCTTGATGGTAGCAGCCTATAAGGAATCACCGATAACAAATTTACGGATGATAAACTGTGATATGCAGGGAATTAAGGAAGCTTTTCAAGTGGATTATGTGAAGGATTTGGTGTTCGAAAACGTACGGATTAATGGACGTGAAGTAACGGCTCCGACGGGAAAAGAAGATTAGTTGTGCGTTCTAAGTTGCCCGTTTTGAGTTGCGGGTTCTAAGTTGTCAGTTGTGAGTTGTGAGTGATCAGTTGTCAAGCACTCGTCATATCGAGTGAAGCGTAGCGTAATCGAGATATCTAGATCTCTCCACTACGGTCGAGATGACGGACTGCCTCATGGGATGAGCGTTAAATCATCTTGAGCTGCAGGAATCACTTTCGCACAGACGTAAATAGAAAGATGATCGGAGGTAGTTTTTGATTGTCAGTTGTGAGTAGCACTCGTCATATCGAGTGAAGCGTAGCGTAATCGAGATATCTAGATCTCTCCACTACGGTCGAGATGACGTACTCCACTCCGGTCGAGATGACGGACGGCCTCATGAGATGAGCGTTAAAAATCATCTTGAGCTGCAAGCATCACTTTCGCACAGACGTAAATAGAAAGATGATCGAGGCGAAAACAATCATATACGAAAAAATCGGCCTCAAAAGGTTCGGGTAGCATAAGCTAAGTAGCGGCAGTGACATTCACAGGACATTTTAAGCCGAGAGTTTCTTTGCGACTTTCTTTGCGGAAAAGAAAGTCGTCGTATTAAGATAAAAAAGCATGATCTACAAAAAAAAACTTTATTTAATAATCACTATTAGCTGTGCAATAGGACTAACTTCCTGTAGTCAACAGGGAAGCAAAGAAAAACCGATCGACAGAAAAGCTGTCGTAACCCGACATCATGTCGTGAATGAATCGATCGATTCTTTAAGTTCTTTAACCGTAGGTAATGGCGAATTCGCTTTTACAGTAGATATTACCGGTTTGCAAACCTTTCCGTTACAGTACGAAAAAGGCGTTGCTTTAGGGACGCAATCCGAGTGGGCCTGGGATCATTTCAAAAATGAGCAGAATTACCGTTTTGAGGAAACCTTGAAAGGCTACGATTTCAATAACGAAGGTAGAGATGCCAAATACAGCATCCAATGGAAGGAACCTGAGCGGAATAGGGAGGCGAGCGACTGGTTTCGGGAGAATGCGCATCGTTTACAGTTGGGTAATATCGGTTTTGAATTGTATAAAAAGAATGGCCAACTGGTAGGGGCGAAAGAATTGACCAATATCCGTCAAGAACTGAATCTGTGGACCGGTGAAATCCATAGTACCTTTCAGGTGGAGGGGGATGTGGTGGAAGTATATACTGTTGCGCATCAACAACAGGATCAGGTAGCAGTGAAGGTACAATCGTCCTTGATTAAAGAGGGAAGGCTACATATTTATATCCGATATCCCTATCCAACTGCAAAATTTTTGGATGAGGGCACCTTTTGGGAACATCCTGAACGCCATGAAACCAACATTGTAGCCAGTGACGCGCATTCGGCCAGTATCCGTCACCAATTGCAGGGAACAAGTTATGAAACAATATTTGCATTCACTGAGGGCAAGCTTAACAAAGGTGCCGAAGCGCACTATTTCGTTTTTCAGCCAGCGGAAAGTACTGAACAGTTGGAATTCAGTGCGGCTTTCTCTCCTGAGAAGATGAACATAGAAGAAGTGGCCTTGTATGACAAAACCTTAACCAGTAGCGTACAGGGGTGGTCCGACTTTTGGAATAGCGGTGCGGCAATCGATTTTGCAGGGAGTAAGGATCCACGTGCTGAAGAGTTGGAGCGCCGTGTGATCCTATCGGAATACCTGACGAAAGTACAATGTACAGGCCATTATCCACCGCAGGAAACCGGCCTTACCTTTAATAGTTGGTATGGTAAGCCGCATACGGAAATGCATTGGTGGCATGCAGTACATTTTGCACTCTGGGGCCGGGTAGATTTAATGGAAAAGAGCTTAGACTATTATGCAAATACGGTAGAAAAAGCAAGAGAAATTGCCAAACGTCAAGGCTATGAGGGGGTGAGGTGGCAAAAAATGTCGGATAATGAGGGGAACGAAAGTCCTTCTTCTGTAGCAGCCTTTTTGATTTGGCAGCAACCGCATTTTATTTATTTGGCTGAGTTGGCTTATCGGGATAAAAAAGACCCGCAGGTCATCGAAAAATATAAAAACCTCGTTTTCGCAACGGCAGATTTTATGGCATCTTTTCCGACCTATGATAAAGAGAAAGATCGCTATAATCTAGGTAAAGGGGTGATCCCGGCACAAGAGGTATTTAAGGCTGCTGAAACATTTAACCCAACCTATGAGCTTGCTTATTGGGATTGGGCTTTGCGCATCGCGCAACAATGGCGGGAACGTGCCGGCCTGGAGCCTAATAAAAAATGGGAAGATGTGATTCAGAAATTGGCCACGCTGCCGATTCAGGGAGATGTTTACCTGGCTACTGAAAGTGCAAAAGATTCCTATACCAATCCAAAGTGGCGTACCGACCATCCCGCGGTGTTAGGTGCATTGGGGATGGTTCCGGAATCAGCAAAGCTCGATAAAGAGATCATGAAGAATACATTAGATACGGTATGGAAAACCTGGTCATGGGAGAAGACCTGGGGTTGGGATTTTCCGATGACAGCCATGAATGCCGCGCGCTTGGGCTTGCCGGAAAGAGCATTGGAAGCGTTGTTTATGGACATACAGACGAATACCTATCTGAAAAATGGACATAATTATCAGGATGAACGCTTACGGATCTATCTCCCCGGAAATGGAGGTGTGTTAGCAGCGGTAGCCATGATGGCTGCGGGTTGGGATGGTAGTGAGGGCGAATTACCGGGCTTTCCGAAAGATGGTTCCTGGCAGATTAAAGCGGAAGGGTTTAAGCAAATGCCCTAATGCTTGTGAATGAAGCAGGACACCACAGGTTGCAATAAATGTCTTTTTTACATATAATAGCATAACTAATCAATGTTGCCGATATGAACCACCTAACTAAGAATAAATTTCCAGTGATAGGAATCACTACGTTTGCCCTTATTCTCCTTTTAGCTTTCAAGGCCCTCGATACACGACCTGTATTATACATCATAGGCGATTCAACGGTAAAAAATGGAAAGGGCGATGGTAGTAATGGCCAATGGGGGTGGGGAAGCATCTTGCCCAATTATTTCGATACGACACGCTTATCGGTTCAAAATTTTGCTTTAGGCGGAACAAGTACACGCACCTATCTCACAAAAGGTTTGTGGAAGAATGTACTGACAAAGATGAAAGCCGGCGATTACCTGATGATGCAGTTTGGGCATAACGATGGCAGTCCGCTTGATGATACCGCGCGAGCCCGTGGTACGCTTCCTGGTGTTGGGAGTGACCATCAGGAAATTTATAATCCGATCACCAAACAACAGGAAATAGTATACACCTACGGTTGGTATCTACGCAAGTTTGTGCAAGAGGCCAAAGCCAAAGGGGTTAAAGTGCTGATCTGTTCACCCATTCCGCGCAATCAATGGAAAGAGGGTAAAGCGGTTCGTTCGGTTGATAGCTATGCGCAGTGGGCAGAAAATGTAGCCAAAAAGGAAAAGGTTTCTTTCATCCCTTTAAATGAACTGGTGGCCGATTATTATGATGAGATAGGTGAAGCACGGGTAAACGGCTATTTCCCGGGTGATCATACGCACACGAACTTAGCGGGAGCGGAAAAAAATGCAGAGATCATCGTCGAAGTAGTAAGACACCTGCCAAAAAGCGATCTGAAAAAATATTTGAAATAGTATGTATAGCTAATGATAGATTTAAACTATAAAACCAATACCATGAGTAAACCAATGAATACGCGTTTTGCTATAGCCACTTTGTTTTTTTTTATAGCGGTCACTTTGCCTGGTTACGGACAAAAATTACCGAAGAAACAAGAGCTCCTGCAGCAGCTGAGGCTTGCCAATAATTATTTTATGGAAAAATGGCCGGATGCCGGGAAAACTATCATTACCAATAAAGAGCGACCGTCGAATATCTGGACGCGCGCTGTTTACTATGAGGGTTTGATGGCTTTGTATGCGATTGATGCGCATAAAGATTATGCAGATTATGCCATTCAATGGGGTGATAAGCATCAATGGAACCTCTCCGGAGGCCCAAATACCCGGCATGCGGATTATCAGTGCTGTGGTCAAACCTATATTGATCTTTACCAGTTGGATAATCAGGAGATTCGTATAAAAGCTATTAAAGAAAATATAGATGCGATGTTGCTGAGCGAGAAAGCGGATGACTGGACCTGGATCGACGCGATCCAGATGGCCATGCCTGTTTTTGTGAAATTGGGGGTGACCTATAAAGACACGAAATATTTTGATAAGATGTATGCGCTTTACAGTCATACGAAATATAAAGAAGGCGGAAATGGCTTATATAATCCGGAGGATAAATTATGGTGGCGGGATAAGGATTTTGTACCGCCTTACAAAGAACCGAATGGTGAGGACTGCTACTGGTCGCGCGGAAATGGTTGGGTGGTAGCTGCTTTGGTTCGAGTCTTAGAAGAATTGCCGAAAACGGACGCGCACTATCAGGAATATTTAACAGATTTAACCGATATGTTAAGTGCCTTGATGCCGCTGCAAAGGAAAGATGGTTTTTGGAACGTGAGTTTGCATGATCCTACCCATTTTGGCGGTAAAGAAGCAACGGGAACGGCGCTTTTTACTTATGGCATGGCCTGGGCCATCAACAAAGGCTTGGTGGATAAAGAAGTATACTTGCCTGTTGTAAGCAAAGCCTGGAATGCCTTGTCAACAGAATCATTGCACAAAAATGGTTTCTTGGGATACGTACAGGGCACGGGTAAAGAGCCGAAAGACGGTCAGCCGGTAACGTATACCAGCAAACCGGATTTTGAAGACTACGGCTTGGGCTGTTTCTTACTCGCCGGAACGGAGGTGTGGAAGTTGATTGGGCAATGATGGTTGCCCGTTGTGAGTTGTTTGAGTGACCAGTAATTAGTTGCCAGTTATGAGTTGCGGGTTGTGAGTAGCATTCGTCATGTCGAGTGAAGCGTAGCGTAATTGAGATAGCTAGATCTCTCCACTACGGTCGAGATGACGTACTCCACTACGGTCGAGATGACGTACGGCCTCATAAGATGAGCGTTAAGGAGATTCAGGATAGAGCAGGTAAAAAAATCATGTGAGAAAGTGAAGAAATGAACATTGTCGGTTTGCATCAAGGCAGAGCGACAAATAAATTAAAAAGATGTGAACACATAAGATAATAAAGAAATCGATGTATATACAGATGGAAATAGTCAGACAGATTTTACCCTTTCAATTCAATAAAGATGTCAAAAGTAGCATTTAAAATGAAGCTGATGCCCGGTTGTCAGGAAGAATACAAAAGACGGCACGATGCCTTATGGCCAGCAGTGCAGCAGCTTTTGAAAGAAAATGGCATCAAGGATTATTCGATTTTTCTGGATGAGGAAACGAATATACTGTTCGGTGTACAGCAACAAGGTGCGGAGAGTTCCTCGCAGGATTTAGGACAATATCCTATTATTAAAAAATGGTGGGCCTATATGGCCGATATTATGGAAACCAATGCCGATCATTCACCGGTCACCAGTCCGTTGAAAATGGTGTTCCATATGGATTAATAGCTGTGAGTTGCCAGTTGTGAGTAGCATTCGTCATGTCGAGTGAAGCGTAGCGTAATTGAGATAGCTAGATCTCTCCACTACGGTCGAGATGACGTACTCCACTACGGTCGAGATGACGTACTCCACTACAGTCGAGATGACGTACGGCCTCATGAGATGAGTGTTAAGGAGATTCAGGATAGAGCAGGCCAAAAAATCATGTGCAAGGAAAAGGACGAAACAAAAAAAACAAGATGTTAACAAAATTTCAAAATATAGTAATCATCATTTCCCTTATCATCATAAGTGGATGCCAACGCAAACCAGATACGCTTTGGCCGGAAGTGACGAAAGAAATGAAACCCTGGACCCGTTGGTGGTGGATGGGAAATGCGGTCGATAGCACGAATATACAGGCTTTGCTCCAGGAATATCAGCAAATAGGCTTCGGAGGAGTAGAAATTGCACCCATCTATGGAGCAAAAGGATACGAAGACTATTATCTGGACCACCTTTCACCGGAGTGGATGGCGATACTGCACTATACGGTTAAGGAGGCTGACAGCTTAGGAATGGGCGTGGATCTAACCAATGGTACGGGCTGGCCCTTCGGCGGGCCGCAGGTGGATGAAGCGTATGCTGCCACTAAATTCATCGTAGGCAAATATAAGCTGGGAGCCAAACAGCAGCTAAAAGAGCCTATTCGGTCTACAGACCCCAAACAGCCTGATGCTCCCCTCATTTCCCTGACGGCCTATGGCCGGGATCATAAAACCATCCTGTTAACGGATAAAGTGAATAGCGACGGCCTGTTAACATGGACGGCTCCAGACGGGGATTGGGAACTCTATGCTTTATTTCTAGGTAAAACCAAGCAAAAAGTGAAACGGGCGGCGCCTGGCGGAGAAGGCTTTACCTTGGATCATTTTTCTAAGGAGGCGCTAAGGCAGTACCTGCAACCCTACCAAAAGGCCTTTGGGCAACAAAAGCTTGGTGTAAGGGCTTTTTATAATGATAGTTATGAGGTTTATGGTGCTGATTGGACGGAGCAGCTTTTCGCAACCTTCGAGCAAAAGCGGGGCTATGATCTGCGTTATTATGTCCGTGAATTAGTCAGCAAAGATTCTACCGAACAGATCGCGCGCATCAAATCGGATTACCGCCAAACGATGGCCGAAATGCTCTTGGAAAATTTTACGAAACCGTGGACGGACTGGGCACATGATCATCAGGCCATCACAAAGAATCAAGCACATGGTTCACCTGGCAATCTGTTAGACCTTTATGCAGCGGTGGATATTCCCGAAGCGGAAACATTTGGCTCCAGCTATTTTCCTATACCAGGATTGCGTAGGGATAGTGGGGATATACGCAATGTGGATCCAGATCCGATGATGCTCAAATTCGCCTCTTCTGCGGCGCATGTTACTGGGAAGAAGTTGGCATCCAGCGAAACGTTTACGTGGCTGACAGAACATTTCAAAACCTCGTGGGCACAGTGTAAACCAGAGGTGGATCAAGTATTCTTGGCGGGCATTAACCATGTGTTTTACCATGGTACCACGTATTCGCCTAAAGAGGCAAAATGGCCGGGTTGGCTCTTCTATGCCTCTGTCAATTTCGTGCCTTCGAACAGTTTATGGTCGCACCTCAGCGGATTGAACCAATATGTTACCCGTGTGCAATCGGTATTACAAAGCGGTGAGCCGGATAATGAATTGCTGCTGTACTGGCCTATCGATGATATATGGCACGAATCAAAGGGAGATTTAAAAGCGTTGAAAGTACATGATATCGATGAGTGGCTACACCCAACGGATTTCTATCAGCAGGCACTTCAGTTGCAAAACGAAGGATACGCTTTTGATTTTGTTTCGGATGATTTGCTGCTACGTATGCAGATCAAAGAGGGTAAATGGGAGAGCGGCAAACATAGCCTTTCATATAAAACGCTGATCATTCCTCAGACAGATAAAATGCCAATCCAAACCTTGGAAAAAATTATCCAGCTGGCAAAAGAGGGAGCAACCGTGATTTTTCACTCCCTACCCAAAGATGTTCCGGGGGCGCACAACCTGGAAAGCCGTCGGAAGGATTTCCAACAACGGATAGCAGATTTACGAAAAATTTCAGGACAACAGGGTATCGGGAAAGGTAAAATCCTTGTACAGGAAGACCTCCTGTCGACCTTGAAAAAAGAACAGCTTTATGGTGAAGCAATAGCGAAGGCGGGTTTGAAATTCATCCGGAGAACAGTAGGTAGTACATCCTATTACTACTTGGTAAATCTAAGCGACAAAGCAGTGGATGAATACATTCCCCTGAATGCACCAGGGAAGGCTTGGTATGTGTTAGATCCACTTTCCGGTAGGACTGGCAAGGCCTTGACAAAGGTCGAAAAAGAGCAAACCGCTGTTAAATTGCAGTTGGCAGCGGGCGAATCGCGCATCCTGATGGTTGCAAATAAGGAACGGAAAAAGGAGGGGGATTGGGTGTATTTAGAGAATCAGGACGAAGAAATTGTATTAAAAGGAAAATGGCAATTGACCTTTCAGGAAGGTGGACCGGTATTACCTCAAGCGCGCGTGATAGACAAGCTGGTACCTTGGACAACGCTAAACGATAGCATTTTAAATGATTTTTCGGGTAAAGCAACGTATAAACTAACCTTCGAAATGCCGGCATTAGCCGCTAAAGAATATGTATTGAAATTAGATACGCTCTATGAAAGCGCACGGATTAAGATCAATGGAAAGGAAGCCGGACTGATCTGGAGTTTGCCTTATCTGCTAAGCGTTGGTGATTTTCTTCAAGAAGGCGAAAATACGGTTGAGATTGAAGTGGCTAATCTCATGGCTAACCGTATTCGTTATATGGATAGGAATCATCTTGAGTGGCGTGCATATCATGAAATTAATTTTGTCAATATTGATTATGAACCTTTTGATGCGGCCAAGTGGAAGCCTGCACCAAGTGGTTTGGGAGGTGAAGTGAGATTGGTGCCTTATCACTAAGGGATATATTCCTTGAGTTTGCCACGCAATATCTTGAGCGATTTGCTGATGCGGTACTCTACTGTTTTGATGGATACGGCTAGTTCGGAGGATATTTTGGCGTTTGTAATACCGCCATAACGGCTCATCTCAAAAGTCTGCCGGTAGTTGTCGGGAAGCTCTTGAATGGCGTGATCAATTTTTTTGGCTAATTCTTTGGCTGTGTAAAAATCGGGATCGTCTAATTGTTCTTCGCTTAATTGTTCCTGTAACTTGGTTTGTACACGCATTTGGTATTTACGATGCCGGATAGCATTATAGGCCCGGTTTTTTACAGCTACAAAGAGATAGGATTTCAGCGATCCTTCAATGGATAATTTGCTTCGCGCCTCCCAAAGATAGATCATGAGCTCCTGAACCAGCTCTTCCGCATCTTCGTCTGAGAGAAAGCGAGAAGCATAGCTGCATAGTGGAGCATAATAAAGAAGAAATACCTGCCGGTAGACATCCTTATTCCCACGTTGTATATTTTGAAAACTCATCTGCTCATCCATAACGTGTATAGGTATTGGCGATTTAGGTTTCTTGTTAGTTCTAGTTTACAGTTTACAAAAATACATATTTAAAGAATTTACCGTCCTGTACTGTGCTGTCTGCCACTGTATGATTCAGATTGTAAAAGAACTGTTTTTTTTAATCATGAACGAATACGGGAAAAAAAATAACAAAAAATTAAAATTAGGTTTAGGGTAAAGGCCTTAGGGATGTGTCGTACCTCTAAACACAATTTAAATTAACGATCTCCTGAGCGAAAAATGAATGCAAACGACAAACCACATGGGGAAATGCCCGATGAAAACTTGGTCATCAGGTATCTAAAAGGTATCGTTACCAAGGAAGAGCGGATACAGGTAGAAGCTTGGTTGCTTGCAAAGGAGGAGAATCGAAAGCTATTCACACAGTTGGCCTATATTTATCAGGGCAAGCTCAATCAGAAAAAAGCGGTTTCCTGGGATACGCATGATGCCTTGGATAAAGTGGAGCAACGCATACAGCATAATAGCGCACGACGTCGCTCATTTCAAACCCTCGTTGCGGCCGCCGTGGCATTCGTCACCATAAGCCTAACGGTGTTTTTATACCTCCAAAAGAAGGTAGATGCTTCTAGTCAACTCATTACGATCAGCTCGAAAGATTATTTAAGGAAAGCATATACCTTGCCGGATGGTACCATGGTATGGTTGAATGCAGGAAGTAGTCTATCCTATCCTTGGCCTTATGCAAAAAACGAAAGAAGGGTGACCTTGAGCGGAGAGGCCTATTTTGAGGTAGCGGAGAATCCGAAGCAGCCCTTTGTCGTACATGTTGATAAGGGCTTGGATATTCAGGTACTGGGTACTGCTTTCAATGTGAATGCCTATGCAGATGCCTCAACAGTGCAGACAACATTGGTTTCCGGAAGCGTAGCACTGCTCTTGCCGGGAAAACCAGCGAAAGCTGTCTTGAAACCTGCTGAAAAGGCTGTTTATTCTCGCGGCAGTAAAATGCTTGAGGTGACGGCTATCGATGTAGATCGGGAAACCGACTGGATGCGGCATCGCTTGATATTTAGGGATACGCCCATGAAGGAGGTGATAACTCGCCTATCCCGTTTTTATGAGGTGGAATTTGATGTGCGGGATAGAGAGATCGGCACCTATACCTTTACCGGTGTTTTTGAAAATAGACCCTTATCACAAGTGTTGGAATATATGACCATCGCCTCCAACATTCGTTATACGCTCAAAAATTCGACAGATAAGAATAGCAAAAAGATAATCGTGCAGCTAAGCAAGCCGAAATAAGGAGAAACCTATCATCTAAATGAAATAAAGCCGGGGAAATGCCTATGATGAAATAAAAGAAGAAAAAAAACACGGAAACATGTTACCAGCATATTCCCGTGCGCGAAAATTAAAAATAAATTAATCTTCACTTAAAATGTCTTGCAAATATATGAAAATGCACCACGGTCTCCAACAGGTTTGGAGGCACTGCTACTGTATGCTTACGTTAAAAATAATACCGCTTCACATGAAATTGTCCTTGGTATTTCTGTTACTGTCCTTTCATGTCGCCCTCTCTGAAAATGTGTATGCACAGCGTACTTTGTTATCACTGGATCTTAAGAATCGAAAAATAGCCGATGTACTGGATGAAATCGAGCGGCAATCAGCTTTCCGTTTTTTCTATAATGGTGAGCTGGTGGATGTAGAAAGCACTACCTCCGTCAAAGCGAACAGAAAAGATGTCTTTGCCGTGTTGAATCAATTGTTTTCCAACACCGATATTGCTTATACGGTAATAGAAAAAGATATTATTTTAAAGCGCAAAGAAAAGAAAATTGCTCCGGAAGAACCAGAGGTTATGCAACAGGAAAAAACCGTTTCGGGTATCGTAACCGAGACGGGAACGGGAGAGGCGCTCTCCGGTGTCAGCGTATTGTTAAAAGGCACAACAGTCGGTACGGTTACCGATAAGGAAGGAAAATATACGATCCAGGTACCCAATGGCGAGGCCATACTCGTTTTTGTGTACATGGGGTATGCCAAACTGGAGGAAAATGTAGGAGGCCGCAATCAAATCAGCATTAGCCTACGGCAGGAAGCATTCGAGATGGATGAGGTGGTGGCCATCGGGTACGGGACTGTAAAAAGAGCAAATTTGGGTGGGGCTGTTTCTACTTTGGATGCTAAAACGTTTGAGTCGAGGCCTATTCGGAATGCGGCCAATGCTTTGCAGGGACAAGCACCGGGTCTTGTGGTTATTCGGGGTAGCGGTGCACCGGGCAGCAGTCCAACCATCCGTGTCCGGGATATATCGTCTATCAATGGCGGATCGCCATTGGTACTCATCGATGGCGCGGAGGGTGATCTGAATCAAATCAATCCAGCGGATATTGAAAATATTTCCATCTTGAAAGATGGAACAGCGGCCATCTATGGAGCCCGTGCAGCAGATGGGGTAATTCTCGTAACTACCAAAGGTGGGAAAAGAAACCAAGAAATGCAGATTGCTTTTGATGCTTTTGGCTCAATCAAAAAACCAGCTTTATTAAAGAAAACAGCTAGTTTATATGAACATGCAGTAATGGCTTTGGAAATCAGGGATGGCTCTTTCCCGATTGAATATACACAAGAGGAACTACAGTTGATTTTAGATGGCAGCGACCAGGTACTACCGGCTTCGCGATGGGGAAGGTGGACGGGCTACCCAAAATTTTATAAGGACCAAAATTGGAACGATCATATTATTGGCAATGGTAGTCTCCAGAATTATAACCTGAACCTTTCTGGTGGGAGTGAGAAGTATTCCTACTTGATTTCACTTGGACATCCGCGGGAGGAAGGTTTACCTAAATTTGGGATTGATAATGATAAAAGATACTATGTGCGCGCGAAATCCAATATTCAGCTGCGAAAGGATCTACAGTATGATTTTAACCTATCCTATGAGGCGGCCGACCGGAATTATTCTTCGGCTATTGAACATGGTCAGAACCTATGGGAGTTAATTTATAAAACGCGTAGTTGGGCTCCTGTATATAATCCTGCTGGCCGTTTCTATACGTTCGAGGGTTTTGACAATCCTGCCCAAGTGTTGGAAGATGGAGGCAATTCGCAACGGACAATGGGTAATTTTACCTTCAATAACCAGCTTTCCTGGCAGGTTACAAAGGATTTAAATCTGATTGGCCGTGCGGTTGTGCGTAAATATGATCAAGATAATTACATTGTACAGAAGATGTTGTACAGTTATAATTGGGACGATGTGAATCATCGGGTGGCACGTGTGCCGAATAGTGCGGAGCGGAACTATGAAAAAACACTGTATAAGAATTTTACACTTTACGCAGACTATAAAAAGACCTTTGGTAAACATGATGTCGGTGCGATGGTGGGGGCTGCTCATGAATCATCTAACTATGATAAATTTTGGGCGAGACGGATCAATTTTGATCAACAGGCATCGATGCCTTTGAATTTAGGTAGCCCACAAGATCAAACAGCATCCGGTACAGGTAATGCGTGGACGATTAATTCTTTCTTCTCACGGGTTAATTATGCTTTCGATAATAAATACATATTGGAGGCAACCATTCGGGCAGACGGTAGTTCGCGTTTTGATCCGGATACGCGTTGGGGCTATTTTCCCGGTGCCAATGTTACCTGGCGACTGGCAGAGGAAAGCTTTGTGAAAAAATGGAATGTGTTTGATGACTTAAAACTCCGGGCCTCTTACGGAGAAATGGGGAATCAGTCGGGTATTAGTTACTATGATTATGTAGAGCTGATTTCTACCAATGATATCAATGACCCCAATAATTTTTATTATCCTTTTGGAAATGGTGTAAGGGGTCAAATGCTCCATCAGTCTAATCTTATTTCGCGTAACCGCACGTGGGAGACCATTATCTCCAAAAACGTCGGTATTGATTATAGCGTGCTCAGAGGACGATTATACGGTTCCTTGGATTATTTCTGGAAAGTGAACCGGAACATGCTGATTCCCGTAACGTATCCTTCTGCCTTGGGTATTGATGCGCCCGCCACGAATAGCGGTCGGCTCGAAATCAAGGGTTGGGAGATCGCTTTGGGTTGGCGGGATCGTGTAGGAGAATTTAATTATTCCGTGCGCGCCAATGTCAGCGATGCACAGAATAAAGTGGCCAGTCGCATCGGCAATAACCTGATTACACAAGGCCTTAATGAGACCCCGCTTAACTATGCTGTGAATTCCTATTTTGGTTATCAATTTGATGGTATTATTCAGAATGAGGAACAATTGGCTGATTACCGCGCCCGTTTTCCTAATGAAGGATTGATCCAAACACAAGTTGCCATAGGAGATGCCATGTACAAGGACTTGGATGGGGACGGCCGTTTAACCGTATTGGGAGATGGCAGTGAAGGTGCGGGAGATGTGGTTTACTTGGGCAATACCAATCCACGTTATAATTTCGGATTGAACCTAAGTGCTGATTATAAGGGCTTCGATTTTTCGGCATTTATTCAAGGAGTGGGTAGCCGCACCATGTTTTTGGAGGGAGAAGCCAGTATGCCTTTTTCACAACCCTGGTTTCAATCGGCCCAATACTGGTATGGAAAAACCTGGACACCGGAACGGACTGATGCCCAGTATCCAGCCATTACCATGCTGGGGAAACGAACGTATAACTATGCAGTATCTACGAATACTCGGCATAATATGCGCTATGCGCGGCTAAAAAACTTACAAGTGGGTTACACCATACCAAAAAGGCATTTAGAGAAGCTGAAAATTGAGAAAATACGAGTATTCTTCAGCGGGGAAGATCTCTTTGAGGTACACAATGCACCAGGCGGTTGGGATCCAGAAGATCGCGGTAATCTTGATGGCGGTGGGAGTTATATAGGTTATCCCTTCACGCGTAGTTATGCGCTGGGCGTAAATGTCATTTTTTAAAATTTTTGAACGTATATCATGATAAGAAATAGATGGAAAATGGTACCGACGGTGGTGATACTGTTTGTACTGGTAGCTTGCCAAAAAATAGATCTTTCACCCAAAGACAATTTATCGGATGAGCAATTCTGGCAGGGACCTAGCGATTTTATGAACGCCGTAAATCTTTTATATAGCAGAACAGAAACCTTCGGTGTAAAAGATGTGGATAGCGATATCGCATTCGACCAAAGTCCGAATGATCGGAGCAATGGTACGTGGAGCGCTCCGAACAGCGATGCCGACTGGAGCGATCGTTTTGAAGATTTACGAAATTGTAATAAAATCATTGAAAAAGGAGCGTCTTATGGGGGTGATTTTTCAGAAATAGCGCGTTATGTAGCGGAAGCACGTTTTTTTCGGGCCTACAATGAATGGCGTTTGCTGAAGAAATTTAATGATGTGCCTTTGCTGACCAGCGTACTGAATATCGATTCGCCGGAACTGTATGGAGAAAGAACACCGCAAGCCACGGTCGAAGATTTTATTTTAACCGAATTGGAAGAGGCCGCTGCCCTGCTGCCAAAACAGGGCGAATTGCAGGCGGCTGAACTCGGACGGGTGACGCAGGGGGCGGCACTGGCTTTAAAGGCTAGAGTGGCCTTGTTTGCAGGTACTTGGGCGAAGTATCATGGGCATCGGAGTGATTATGGGCAACTACTGGATCAAGCAATACAGGCTGCCGAGCGGGTAGTGTCGAGCCAGGAATATCGCCTGTATCAAGGAGCGGGAACGGAAAGTTATCGCCAGTTGTTCATTGACAAAGGGGATGATGCTCCAGAGAGTATTTTCGCCAGTCGATACAGCCTAGATATTCGTATGCATTCTACCGCACACTCTGTTTTCTGGGGATGGAGGGGAACGCCTACCAAGAAATTAGCGGATATGTACCTGTGCAAAAGTACGGGACTGCCGATTGAAAGGGCCGGTTCGGGCTTTCAGGGGTATGAGCGGATTGCTGATGAATTCGCGAATCGGGATCCACGCATGTCGCAAACCTTTATTATGCCGGGAACTACCTTTTTAAATGCAAACGGACCGGATTCTTGTGTGGCTAAATTTACAACACGGCCAGAGACGCGTACGGGCTACAAATTATGGAAGTTTATGGGTGAAACGGTTGCCGGTGTGAACAATGCGACCTATGATTATCATATTATTCGTTACCCTGAGGTACTGCTCATACTAGCAGAAGCCACTTTCGAGAAAGATGGTGCCATTAGTGATGCCGTATTAGCGAATACGATCAACGTGATACGTGCACGCGAAGGCGTAGAAATGCCTCCGTTAACGAATGCCTTTGTACAAAGTAATGGCCTGGATATATTAACAGAAATCCGGCGCGAACGAACCATCGAATTGGCTTTTGAAGGATTCCGGCGGGATGATCTGAGGCGCTGGAAGACGGCCGAGACGGAGCTTGCCACTGCGTTGAAAGGGATTAAATATAAAGGGACAGAATATGAGACGCAGCAGGTGCTGAACGACGGTAATCCGGGTTTGGTGGATGCCGATGGATTCCTGATTGTCGAACCGGCAAGTGGCCGTTTCTTCACGGCACCGCGACATTATTATTTTCCTGTACCTTTGGATGAGACCTTTCTTAATCCAAATCTACTGCCCAATAACCCGGGTTGGTAATTTTTTAGCAGAAACAGGAGAGGGTATCTAAAAAGTCGTCATTTTGACCGTAATGAAATGGAGCGGAGAACCCGAAGGCTCAACGAAGTTAAATCTTTAATTTGCAATTGATTCATTAACAGATATTTCGATTTCGCTACAATACATTCGATATGACGGCAATGGGCTTTTTAGACACCTTCTTCATTAAACAAATAGATCCTATATAATATATGAAGAAAGTACTGTGTTTACTGATTATTATGCTCGTAACAAATGCGGCTGGCAAGCTTGTTTTGGCCCAAACAAATGATCATAACAGCAAAGAAGCGCCCCGGATTATTAATATTGTCAATTTTATACGTCAAACAGACTATCGGGTGGAGCATGCCGATAGTCTCTTGTTCGAAACGGTGCAGGAGCAGATCAAACTCATCAATCAGTATCAGTTTCCGGCTACCTTCTTATTCCAGTACGATGCTTTGATTAATCCCAAATATCAGGTGCTTATGAAAAGCGAACTGAACGAAAACTGTGAAATTGGTGCATGGTGGGAAATCACGCAACCGCATGTCGAAGCAGCTGGTATTAAATGGCGGGGAGAGCATTCTTGGGTTTCGCATGCGAACATTGCCTTTACAACTGGATACAGTCCGGAAGAAAGAGAAAAGCTAGTGGATGTGTATATGGAGAAGTTTAAAGAGATTTATGGACAATATCCGAAGTCGGTCGGCTCCTGGTTTATCGACTCGCATACGCTGGCCTATATGTATGAAAAGTATGGTATTATAGCCTCTTGCAATTGCAAAGATCAGGTGGGTACCGATGGCTATACGCTGTGGGGAGGGTATTGGAATCAAGCCTACTATCCAAGTAAGCTGAATGCTTATATGCCCGCCCAAAATAAGGCCTCTCAAATTCCCGTGCCGATTTTTCGTATGCTCGGAAGCGACCCTATTTATCAGTACGATACCGGTTTGGGAGATTCCCGTCAGGGCGTCATCTCTCTCGAGCCCGTTTACCGGGAATCGGGTAAGGATAAAAAATGGGTGGAATACTTTTTAGAATCAGTTGTGAACCAGCCCAGCTTAGCATTCAATTATGCGCAAGCAGGACAGGAAAATTCTTTTACCTGGAATGGAATGAAAGAGGGCTTAATTATGCAGTTTCCTTTATTCGATTCCCTAACAAAAGCAGGAAAAATACGCATTGAGACCTTGGCCAGTTCTGGGGCTTGGTTTAAAGATAAATTCCCGGTGACCCCTGCGACAGCAGTGACCACACTCGATGATGTACGGGATGAGGGGCGTAAAAGTGTATGGTTTAATAGTCGCTACTACCGTACGAACTTGTTGTGGGAAAAAGAGGGCTTTCGCTTCCGGGATATACATCTTTTTGATGAAAAATTTGAATCCAGTTATTTAAAAAAAGCGGGCACCGGTGGGCAATTTTTTTATTATGCGCTACCCATTGTAGATGGATTTAGCTGGAGCACAAAGGAGGATCGTGCGGGACTTCGCATCGTTAGGATCGATGAGCAGGGGCAAAAGAAGGCGCTCGTTTTGAATGATCCCATTGTTAAAGAAAAAGCAAAAGACGTGTTGGAAGTAAACACTAAGGACAAGGAAGGAAATGTTTTTACAATTACCTTTCACGAAGATCGTTTTGAAGTCGCCTGTAAATTCAAGGAAAAAGAGTTCAATTGGATGCTAGAGCTGCATACCGCCGCATCGGCTAAGCTACCTTTCCAGTCGGTTGGTAGCAAACAAATAAAAGCAGTATTCCGTGATTTTTCTTATGTCCTCAATTGTAAAAAAGGATCCGTTCAACAAAGTACCGGAACAAACGATGCGGTTTTTCATATCCTGCCATCGGCTCATAAAATAATCATAGATTGTACCAATCGCTAATCACTCTTTTATAAATGTATGCTCATGAAGCTTTCCTGTTTATCCATCATAAAAAGATAACCATAACTAGGAAAGCTCCGTCATAAAAATAAAATTATTTTGATGAAAACGATCTTTGCAGTATTTCGATTAACTTCTTCAAAGCGATATTTCCTTTCAGGAATCGCGCTTATACTCATGACCGTAGGCGCCAAAGCGCAAGTGGCTCCTGTAGGTTCAGACACAGCACTTCAACTAAAGGGCAATCGTTTCGTTACCTTATGTATCATGATACGCACCACCCCATGGGAGGTTTCTCGTGATGTCAAATTACATCCACGTGATGAGGGAGATTGGCATACCTTGGAAGGCGTGCGCGCCTTACGGGAAGCTTTTGCAAAAAACAATCCCGATGGGCGTCTGACCTGGGGATTTACATTAAATGCCTTGGAAGACCCTCGTGAAAACTTTCAGCAGATACGCGACTATGTAGTCGACTGTCAAAAAAAATATGGTGATGAAGTATCCTACTTCCCGGGTTATTTTCCTGCCATGTACCTGCCCCGCGAACGGGTAAACCGCGAAATGTCGGAAGCAATACAGCTGATCTCGAACATGGTGGGAAATGGTTATCGTCCGCAATCGATTATGGGTGGTTTTTTATCGGCAGATAATCTGAAATATTTAGCAGAGAAAGAGAATATCCATGTAGCGCATGCTGTGATATGGAGCCAGCACAATATTGATGGGGGAGGGGCAGATGGTTCGCCGTCTTATCCTTTTTATCCTTCTACAGAACACTTTTGTAAACCGGCACAAGGGAAGGCTGATTTTATTGATTGCGTGAACTTGGATGGCTGGACCATGGATTTTATCTGTGCCCGCCAGAGCGGTGCCAATGGCCATGAAATAACCGGCTACAACAGTCGCCGTGGCGTAGGGCCTATTGAGACCTATAAAGGTTGGGGGCTTGATCTGGGACACCGGGAAGTCATGCATACACAGGCCATCCATTTTGATAAGGGGATGGAATTGAACGGTTTTGGATGGGTCACCAATATCTGGGAAGCGCAAATGGTGCATGAATTCGGACAGGAATTTATTTGTGATGCCATGGAAAAATGGGTGACGGATACGAAGAAACGCTGGCCGGATACGCATTTTACAAGTTTTGGTGAATTTGGTAGTCTTTGGAGAAAGGAGCATCCATCAAATGATTGGAATTACCAGTTTGTAGAAAAAGGCTCCGGTCTGGGCGATTCCTACAATAATCTGGAGATCAAATGGTTTATGAATAAGTCTTTTCGTTTGGCCCTATTACGCGACTGGCACAAAAAAGAGTCGCCCACCTATGTCATTGATTTTACCCGTTATGACCTTCTGGCAAAGGAACCGGCAGACCCATCTCCAAATAAGCCCGGTAAGGATTGGAGCTTGATCAATGTGATGAACCAAAAAGGCTTAAGGCCGCAGGATAAGCCTAAACAATTGAGGGAATTGGCAGCTAAAGATCAGCAGTTGATTAAAAAATACTATCCCGCGCTTTTTATCAATTAGAAAAATCATGAAAGACATGAAGAATTTTATATTGTTAAAACTCATAGCTTGTATGCTTATTATAAACACGTGTTATAGTCAGCAAAGTCAACCGGAAAGCACCTTCATGGGGCATCGCTTTTTAACTTTTAATACCATCATCCGGGTTAATCAAATTGAAGTAGCCCGCGATAGAAATGTTGGTGAAGACGAACGCGCGCTCCATACCCCCGAAAAAGTAAGCCAATTTAGAGAAGCTCTGGAAGCAGGAATTCCTGGCGCAAAAATGACTTGGGCATTCAGTTGGTTAGCCCTCCATGATACGACTGCCAGCTACAAGCAGATTAGAGAACTAGTCGTTTCCTATCATAAGCAATATGGCGATGAAATCACCTTTATACCCGGCGCCTATTTTGCCAATGCCTATAATTCAATAGATCAGGTGAATCGAGATCTGCATGAAGGTTTAGCGAAAGTATCCGAAATGGTTGGTAATGGCTATCGTCCGCTAAGCATTGTTGCCGGTTTCCTGTCCGCCAAAAACCAGGAGTACCTAGCCGATAAAGAAGGAATACACGTTTGTCAAGGGAATATCTGGAGCCAGTATGCCATTGATAACCAAGACGGAGATGGTGCTGTATCTTATCCCTTCTATCCTTCTAAGCAACACTTTTGTAAACCTGCACAGGGAAAAAGTGATTTCATCGATTGCGTCAACCTGGATGGTTGGTCGGTTGATTTTCTGGCCGCCCGAAGAGAGGGCTTCGCGAGAGGCTTCAATAGCCGGATGGGAGTAGGACCTATAGAAACAATTGGAAAATATGGTTTGGAGACGGGGTTAAAAGAAATGTTGCATACCACGGCAATCCACTTTGATAAAGGATTCGAGCTAAACGGTTTTGGTTGGGTAACCAATTGCTGGGAATTAAGCCTGCCGTATCCTGCTTCCGATCTAACGAAATGGCTGCAAGCCATAAAAGCGCGGTGGCCAGATGTGAAGGTAATCACGCAGGGTGAGTTTGGCATGCGCTGGCGAAAACAGTATAAAAATAACCGCTTCAATTACCGCTTCGAGGAAACCGGCTCGGGCATTGGCGGTTCTGATGCCGACAAGAAAATCCGTTGGTTTATGAACGATAAATTTAGGTTGGCGCTCCTAAATGATGGTCATAAAGAAATGGTCATCGATTACACCTCTTATACACAAGATGCGCAAGAGCCCATATCTGGATCCACCCGCAATTGGAGTCTGATGGGCGAAATCAACCAGAAACAGACGAGACCGCAGGATAAACCTATTCCTTTACAAGATCTTTCGGATCAAACAAAGAAAGAAATTCAGCAGTATTATCCCGAACTTATCCCCTTGATCCATCCAGCTGTCAATTAAAAAAAATTGTATAATCTTGTATCACTATGACGATTTACCAAAATTTCATCCTATTGCTACTTTTCTTTGCAAATGCGTACCCCCTTGCGGCGCAAGTGGCCCAATTGTCTACACCCTGGACGGAAGCAGCAAGCCAAGTAGAAATCCCCTTAGCCGAATATCCACGGCCGCAATTGCAGCGAGAGGCGTGGTTATGCCTTAATGGCAAGTGGGATTATTTCGGCGGGAAGGATGCGCCGGACGCTTTTCAACCGCAAAAACCGGCCGTTTTTGATAAGGTAACGGAGAAAATTCTCGTTCCTTATTGCCCCGAATCGTTTTTGTCGGGCATACAGCGGAAACAGGAAATAAATATGTGGTATAGAAAGACCTTTGAAATACCTGTAGGATGGAAAAACAAACAGATCATTCTCCATTTCGGCGCTGTAGATCATGATGCGACGATCTTCGTGAATGGACAAAAGGCCGGTAGCCATGCTGGAGGCTATGATGCATTCTCGTTGAATATTACTTCCTTTCTGAAAACCGGCGAGAATACACTTCTGGTAGCAGCCAAAGATCTAAACGATGGCAAAACACCATCTGGTAAAAACGGTCCACGGGGTGATTACACCTTCTCATCCGGTATCTGGCAGACTGTATGGCTTGAACCGGTAAATAGACATTTTATACAGCGTATCCGCTTGGTTCCAGAGCTTGACAATGGGCGCCTAAAAGTATTTGTGGAAAGTGATGGAGCCCAAAAGGTATTGGCCGCAGCTTATGATGGTAAACAAGTAATTGCCAGGACCGACGCGGTTAGCGGTTCGTATTTCTATCTGCCCTTAAAAAAGCCAAAACTTTGGTCGCCGGATAGCCCTTTTCTCTACGATTTAAAGTTGAGCCTCTATGATGCGAATGGAGGTGTCTCCGACGAAGTGACGAGCTATTTTGCCATGCGGGATATTAAACTGGGCAAAATAAACGGTGTAGTAAGACCGCTGCTAAATGGAAAGTTTGTAATGCAATTGGGGCTCCTGGATCAGGGGTATTGGCCAGATGGGATATTGACGGCACCGACTGAAGAAGCTTTAAAATTTGACATCGAATATACTAAAAAGGCAGGGTACAACCTAATTAGGAAACATATGAAAACGGAGCCTCAGCGTTTCTATTATTGGACGGATAAATTGGGACTGCTGGTTTGGCAGGATATGCCAGCCATTTGGTATCCTAACGAAGACACAACAATATACCGGGAAATGTTCCGAAAAGAACTGAAGTCCATTATTGATGATCACTATAATTCGCCATCTATCGTTGCCTGGGTACCTTTCAATGAAAATTGGGGAGCCTTTGATGTGAAAAATATAACAGATTGGGTAAAACAGTACGATCCTTCGCGATTGGTTAATGGTAACTCTGGCTTTAACAATAACCCCAGCTATCAGAAAGCATACGGCGATCCGGGTAATGGGGATTTTGTGGATACGCACATTTATGTGGGACCTGTTGGGGCTTCTGTACCCGACAGTACGCGGGCAGCTTCGTTAGGTGAATTTGGTGGCGTAGGCTTATACACCCGAGGCCACATGTGGCCCGTAGAAAATAATGCTTATGCCTATGAGCCTACGCAGACAGCACTCACGGATCGCTATGTGCTGCTTTTCGACCAGGTAGACCAGCTTATGAAGTATAAGGGACTCAGTGTGGCCATATACACGCAGACAACGGATGTAGAACATGAAGTGAATGGTGTACTGACCTATGATAGAAAAGTGGAGAAAATGCAGCTGGAGCGCATCAAAGAAATAAACGAAGCAGTAATTAAGGATAGTTACAAATTGAATAAAAATGTCGGAACACGAGGCTTGTAAATTTGGTGATCGGCCACTATCTATGAGCGGGAAGCTTAACCAATAAAGCAAAAGATAAATGAAGGTTGGTATGGGGCCTCAGAAACAAATAAACACGATATACACAAAGAAAAAAGCAAAAACACGATATGGCGGGTTGCTGATGTAAATAAAATGCATTAAAATAGTAAATTGTAGAAGCGCTATTGTTTCACATGAAACAAGGGAAATATGTCTTTTACGATTTAAAATAGCCTCCTAAGTTATGAAAAAACTATTTTTTATTGTATTTATATTTGCACTGTGTCTGTCGTCTGCATATGTACGTGCTAGACAGCAAATACCAGTAAATGCCGAGTTGTTACAAAACAAATGGAAAGCCACCTGGATTACTTGCCCGCAGGTTTCGCAAAGAGACTATGGTATTTATCATTTTCGTAAGAAGATATCCATAGCCGAGAAATGCGAAAAGTTTATTATACATGTGACAGCCGATAACCGCTACCGGCTTTTTGTAAATGGGAAGGCGGTTTCGGTCGGACCGGCAAGGGGTGATTTGTATAATTGGTACTTCGAAACAGTAGATTTAGCTCCCTATTTAACCATAGGCGAAAATGTCATTGCAGCACAGGTATGGAATATGGGGGTACATGCACCTGTTGCACAAATTTCCAATCAAACAGGTTTTCTACTACAGGGAGATACAGAAAAAGAAAGTGTGGTCAACACGGATACATCCTGGAAGGTGATCCGTAATGAAGCTTATAGTCCTTGTTCGATGGACAATGGTGCGCGCTTAAGAGCCTATATGGTGATTGGGCCGGGAGATGAAGTAATGGCAGCGCTGTATCCCTGGAATTGGGAACAACGTAATTACAATGATAACGATTGGTATACAGCGATACAAGTTACATCTCCTTCGTTTTTCGGCTATGGTACGGATAATTTATGGACATTGGTTCCGCGGAATATTCCGCCCATGGAAGAAAAACAGCAATGGATTGGCAAAATCAGAAAAACGGAAGGTATATCGGTGGATGAAAAGTTCTTGCACGGGGATGCTCCACTCATTATTCCCGCTCATACAAAGACATCTATCTTGCTCGATCAAGGCTTTAATACGGTGGCCTACCCTGAGCTGATCAGCAGCGGTGGTGAGGCTGCGCAGATTAAGCTCAGCTATGCGGAGGCACTGCTCGATACGGCTTATCAAAAAGGAAACCGCAATGAAATTGAGGGGAAAGAGCTGATAGGCAATTACGATATATTTATTGCCGATGGTGGGCAACAACGTTTGTTTCGGCCGTTATGGCTTCGAACGTATCGGTATTTACAGTTGGATATCGAAACACAGGAGGAGCCTTTGGTATTGGAAAAACTCTATGGCATGTATACAGGCTATCCTTTTGAAGAAAAGGCAACATTCAGCAGCAACGATGCTTCTCTTCAGGATATTTGGAAGGTGGGTTGGCGCACGGCCAGACTCTGCGCGGGTGAAACTTATTATGATTGTCCTTATTATGAACAATTGCAATATGAAGCAGATACCCGGATACAGGCCTTGATTTCACTCTATGTGTCGGGCGATGATCGCTTAGCACGTAAAGCGCTACTTGATTTTTATCATTCGCGGGTTCCGGAAGGGCTCACGCAGGGAAGATATCCGAGTAACCGCTTACAGGTAATCCCACCTTTTTCGCTTTGGTGGGTATCCATGGTGCACGACTATTGGACGCTGCGAAAAGACGATGCTTTCATACAACAATTTTTAACAGGTATTAGCGGGGTCTTAGATTGGTATGAAAAACGGATTGATACCAAAGTCAATATGCTAGGCCCCATGAAATGGTGGAATTTCGTCGATTATACGGATGTTTTTCCGAATGGTGTTCCCGATGGGGCCGATGATGGTAATTCTGCTATTATCACCCTGCAATATGTATATACGCTCCAGCAGGCAGCGGAGCTTTTTGCCTATTTTGGGGATGTACACCAAAGTAATCATTACCGTACAATTGCCCAAGGATTGTCTGAGGCCACATATGCCGCTTGTTTTGATCAAGTGAAGGGAGTGATGGCCAATACACCGGCGAAAGAAAAATTCAGTCAGCACGCAAGCATCATGGGCATCTTGTCTGGAGGGATACCTGTGGAAGAACACCAGCAGGTGATGCAAAAAGTGTTAAGCGATACAACATTGGGGCCTGCCACCTTCTACTATCGTTTTTATTTAACGCAAGCAATGAAGAAGGCGGGTTTGGCCGACTTATATTATGAACAGCTAACACCTTGGCGTCAAATGTTGGAGGCAGGACTCACAACATTTGCCGAAAAGCCCGATCCGGCCCGATCGGATTGTCATGCCTGGAGTGCAAGTCCGAATTACGATTTTCTAGCAACGATATGTGGCATTATGCCTGCAAGCCCTGGTTTTGAGAGCGTGCTTATACAACCCGCTTTGGGGGGCTTGGATGAGGTGAATGCTGTTATACCACATCCCGCTGGAAATATTCGCGTTTCGTTGAAACGGAGGGGAGCAACCGGTGTGCATGCAGTGGTTACGCTACCCGAAAAGGTGGAAGGAGAATTTGTGTGGTATGGGAAAAAGGTAAAACTAGAAAGTGGAAGAAAAGAAATGAACCTCTAGAAGTACCGCAACAACGTTGGCTGTCTATCCAATGCTCATCCATGTCCTATCCCTTACCTAACCACGTGCCATCCACATCCTATATGCGCTATTATTGGTGGGAATAAACCGGATATAAAACGACGATATAGCGAACAGACACTAAAGGAAGGTTAAAGGATAATAGGATGAAAGAATAGGAATAAGCGGACTTGAACGGACTTGAAGGGAGTTGAGCGGACTTGAAGAGACTTTTAAAGGGTGAAGATTTGGATAAGACGCTTTAAAAAGTTAATTTTAAATTTACCTTGGGGGGTAATAAACGTCTGGGTAGAATAGTTTAACTAAGTTATGATTTTTTTATATGACCGCCAAGCGAAATAACAACAAAAGCGAATTAACCTACCCATTAAGCGATAACAGTAAAAAAGCGACAGAAGATTTCAAAACAGCCAATCGTCTGGCATCCGCTATCTATTCGGTTTTTAAGAAGTTACTGGAACGGAGTGCGGGCCGTAAACAGTACCAACGTTTAAATAAGCTGATTCTTAAAATTATGCACGGCGGAGCGCAAGGAGGCTTGGGAACGCGCAAGCTTTATCAGGGCAATGTGGGCTTATTAAAAGGCTTTCGGTTAAACGCTTATACCCTTTGGGATAGTCTTATCCATTGTCAGCCCGTGATTGCTATTTCAGCCCAAGAGCAACTCTTGCGCATTCATCTTCAAAAAATAGAGGACCAAGATGTGCATGTTCCCTCGCGTGTTTCGAAGTTAGTGTTGCAATTTGTTTGTTGCGAAGTGGATGTAGATAAGTATATAGTAAATAGCTATCTTTCCGCTAAACTGATCCTCCCTTTGAAGACGGGAGGAGTATTAAGCAACGCGAAAAAAATGACCATGCATTTGCCTAATATGGAAGGCAAAGTACTGCTGGTTTTACTGATTGTCCGTATGTATTTGCAGGAAGGACATACCGATGGAGAGCTTGCTTATACAGCCACCGAATTTTTATCAAACGATCGAAAATATTATGCCGGTGAAATCTTGGAAGCCTTTTATGTGAAGGATGGTCAGGTTGTTATTTATGAGATGAATCGAGACAGCGAAATCAAAGTAAAGAATGAATTGACAGATAGAGAAGATGCCGTATGGGAAGACGAATAAAAAGCAGGACAGCGCAGGATAGTAGTAAGCGCTTCGTATCAAATTTCTTTTAGCTTTGCAATGGAATATAAACTTTCCAACATCTAAATGAAATTGATTACAACGCGCAGCTTTTATCATAAAACAGTTCAAATGCTACTGTTAGGGATGATTTGTTTTGTCCAACTACCTTTGAGAGCACAGGTTACGGCACTTAAAACAGAATATTTAAGCAATCCCATTGGTGTTGACATAGACCAACCACGTTTGAGCTGGCAACAGTTAACAGAACGTATCGGTGCACAACAAGTGGCCTACCGTATCATGGTGGGAAGAGATTCGGTTGCGGTATCCCAAAATAAAGGCGAAAGCTGGGATAGCGGTAAACAGACGGCTTCATCCATAAGAGTTGCATATGCCGGAGAACCGCTGCAGCCTTTTAGTCGTTATTATTGGAAAGTTGTGCTGTGGGATGATGCGGGGAAAGAGTGGCCATCAGATGAAGTAGCGTTTTTTGAGACAGGTATGCGCAAGCAGGAAAGCTGGAAAGGCGCATGGATTGCTGATGGTGAAGACATCCAGCAGAAGGCTGCACCTTATTTTAGGAAAACATTTAATACGCAGAAAAAGATTAAAGCTGCACGAGCCTATATAGCAGCGGCCGGCCTATATGAGTTGTACCTGAACGGAAGGAAAATCGGCAATCATCGGCTAGATCCAGCCTATACACGTTTCGATCGACGTAACCTCTATGTGAGTTATGATGTAACGAATAGTTTGCAGCAAGGTGATAATGCCATAGGCGTGTTGCTGGGCAATGGTTGGTATAACCACCAGTCGACAGCCGTTTGGTTTTTTGATAAAGCGCCTTGGCGCGCACGGCCTACGTTCTGTCTGGATGTGAGAATAACCTATGAGGATGGAACAACAGAAGTGATTACGAGCGATAAAAGCTGGAAAACCAGTTTAAGTCCGATTATATTTAACAGTATTTATACGGCCGAACATTATGATGCACGCTTAGAGCAGCCAGGTTGGAATACAGCAACCTTTAACGCCGATAAATGGAAAGAGGTGATTTATCGCGCGGTCCCTTCACAACAGGTAGTCTCCCAGATGATGCATCCGATCCGTAACGTAGAAAAAATTCCGGCGCAGACCATCCATCGAATAAACGACACTACCTATGTTTTTAATTTTGGAAGAAATATAGCAGGTGTCAGTGAGCTGAAAGTAAAAGGTAATGAGGGCACGGTACTTCGCTTAAAACATGGAGAGCGTTTGTACGAAAATGGGCTTGTTGATATTTCGAATATCGATCAGCACTATCGGCCCACAGACGATCAAGATCCCTTCCAAACAGACATTGTCATCTTAAGCGGCAAGGGTGAAGACACGTTTATGCCTAAGTTTAACTACAAAGGATTTCAGTTTGTAGAAGTAAGCAGCAGCGAGCCCATTACGTTGCAGAAAGAAAGTTTAACCGCATTTTTCATGCATAGCGATGTGCCGGTAGCTGGTAAGATACAGTCGTCTAATCCAACAATCAATAAAATATGGGAAGCAACGAACAGTGCCTATTTATCCAATTTATTTGGTTATCCAACGGATTGTCCGCAAAGAGAAAAGAACGGTTGGACAGGCGACGCACACATCGCTATTGAAACAGGATTATATAACTTTGATGGCATCACTATTTACGAGAAATGGTTGGCCGATCATCGGGACGAGCAACAACCCAATGGTGTATTACCTTCTATTATTCCCACGGGTGGCTGGGGATACGAATGGGGAAATGGCCCTGATTGGACCAGTACCATTGCACTGATTCCTTGGAATGTATATCTTTTTTACGGTGATAGCACTTTATTGCGTGATTCATATCTTTCCATTAAACGCTACGTGGATCATATCGATGACTTGTATCCAAGTGGTTTAACTACGTGGGGTTTGGGCGACTGGGTGCCGGTTAAATCCAAATCGCCCGTCGAATTAACTTCTTCTATCTATTATTATGCAGATGTATTGATTTTAAGTAAAGCAGCCAAGTTATTTGGTTATGAAAAGGATCATATCTTTTATCAGGCGCTGGCAGTGAAAATCAAGGATGCGATAAACGGCAAATATTTTAACGTCGATACAGGGCTTTATGGTGAAGGTTTACAGACAGAATTAAGTATGCCCCTATTCTGGGGAGTGGTGCCCGCAGAATATCGCCAACAGGTGGCTGCGAATTTGGCCAAAAGGGTGGAGCAGGACCATTTTCACTTGGACGTAGGTTTGCTAGGTACGAAGGCAATCCTAAATGCCTTGAGCGAAAACGGCTATGCAGACATCGCTTATCAAATTGCGGCGCAGGAAGATTATCCTTCGTGGGGCTGGTGGATAAAAAATGGGGCAACTACCCTGTATGAAAACTGGAATATTGAATCGGCCCGCGATATCTCACTCAATCATATTATGTTCGGTGAAATCGGTGCCTGGCTCTATAAGGGGCTCGGTGGAATCAAACCAGATCCTGAAAAACCCGGATTTAAAAATGTGTGGATTGAGCCCCACTTTGTACAAGGATTAGAAAGCTTTGAAGCCTCTCATACAGGGCCTTACGGAGAAATAAAAACCGCTTGGAAACGAATAAGAAAAAAAGTAATATTTACCGTGCGTATTCCGGCCAATAGCTCAGCAACCTTGGTATTACCCGGTCAGGACACTACATCATTGGAGGCGGGTAACCATACTTTTGAATGGAAAGAGGTTAAGTAGAAGCCGGTGGGGGTAGTGGGCTAACCGCTGTCCACCCTCCATCAATGACTAAAGTTTGTCCGGTTATATGTTTGGCGTCTTCACTAATCAGAAATTTAGCTGCTGCCGCGATGTCTGTTGTATAGGCTGGTCTACCCAAAGGAGTTACTTCGCTCCAGATCTGCCCATAGTCGGGAAATTGCTGCGTCCGCTCGGTTAGCGTTGCTCCGGGAGCGATGGCATTCACGTTTATTTTATGAGGGGAAAGTTCTGCCACCAAACCTTTTGCCAACATCTCCAAGGCGGCTTTTGTCATACCATAAGCTACGAGATTACGATGGGCCTGATGTCCCGTTACTGAAGACATGAATAAAATGGAGCCGTTGCTTTTTTGCTGAATAAATTGTTTGGCGGCAGCTTGCGCTAAGAAAAAACTGCCCGCAATATTCGTTTTCAGGATTTCGTTTAGATTCTCCGGGCTATAACTTAGAAAATCGCCATAAACGGTAACACCGGCATTGGCAATAATAGCGGATAATTTTCCGTAATGATCCAATGCAGCCTGAATTAAATTTTTTATGATTTCAGGATTGGACGCGTCACCGTAGACACCTACACATAAACCATTTTGTGATCGGATGGCCTCAACGGCACGCTTTGTTAACTCTTCTGAAAGATCGTTCAGCACAATAGCATAACCATTTTGTGCTAATAGACTGCAGATTTCATAACCAATACCTACTCCTGCTCCGGTAATGATGGCAACTTGTTTTTTTTTGTCTATAGTCGGCATGTAATAAATGTAGAAAACTCTTCCCGCTTATTCAAATATTGTTTAAATTTTATGCCTGACTTGATCATGGTTAACAGAGAAATACAGGATAGTGCAGGATGCTCATGCGTTTGTTTTTTTTAGATTTGTTACCCACCTAGTTAATCCGATAATGAAGCCAATTTATAAAAACCTATCAGATTTGGATTTGATGGAGCTTTTAACGTGTAATGACAAAGGAGCTTTTACTGAAATTTATAATCGGTACTGGAAGAAGCTTCTAGCGGTTGCCCGTCATAAGCTGGAACGATTGGAAGATGCGGAGGAGATTGTCCAAGACATTTTTGTTAATCTGTGGAATAGAAGAAATGACATACAGATCAATAGCTCATTAAATAATTATTTAGCTGTTTCGGTAAAATATCGCGTCATAAAAACACTGGATAAATACTTCAATAGGCAACACTATATCAATACACTAGTGGCGAGTAGCTTTGTTGATGATTCTACGCAAGAGTGGCTTCAGTTTAATGAATTATTTGGGCAGTTAAATCACTACGTAGGTGATTTGCCGGAAAAATGCAGGCTTGTGTTCAAATTAAGTCGCGACCTGGGCTATTCACAGAAGCAAATAGCAGAAGAACTGCAGATCAGTGAGAAGACCGTTGAAGCGCATATGGGTAAGGCTATCAAAGTATTACGTGCCAAGCTGAGTCATTTTATTTATACCCTTCTTTAGCCAAAAAGTGCTTTGCGTTAAGCACAAAAAATAAATCTTAAATTTTTTTCTTGTCCAACTAAGGGAATTCTCATTCCTAAAGGACATCATAGTAGACACCAATTATTTTCTTAGGAATCCAACGTAGGGCTCCATCTGGCAAACAAGAAATCAAAAAATATACAGATGAAAAAAATCCAGCGATATCAAGAACTGGCTTCAAAATGGTTAAATAACACAATTAGCGAAGAAGAAAAAAAAGAGTTTGCTGCTTGGTATAATGATGGCCAAGACAAGCATGTCTTCATTGAGTCGGAGTTCGCTGATAGCGAAGACGAATACCGTAAATATCTACTGGAAAAAATCATTCGATTAATTGAATTATCAGATAAGAAAAATAGGCAGACCTACACCAACAAAAAGCGATGGTTCTATTTTGCTGCTGCAATCTTCTGCATGGCGGTATTAGGCGTTTTTCTCCGTCCGAATAGGGAAAGTGCCCTTGTTCATGAAACGGTTGATAATAGTAACATGGAAAGAAATGATTATGCCACAACAAATCGTTATGGCGCAACCATCACCTTAGCGGAAGGTAAGATCATTCATCTAGACAGTCTTCCTATAGGGAAGATTATAAAAGAGGAAGGTGTGGCGATGAAAAAAATATCGGCTAGCGCCGTTATTTATATGCCTAGCAAGGAAATAATATCTAAAAGCAATCCAATAGTTTACCACACCCTGAGAACACCATTCGGTAAAGACTATCACCTCATTCTATCCGATGGAAGCAAAATTTGGCTCAATGCGACATCGGAACTAAGCTTTTCTGCGCTGCCTGAAAATAGAGAGAGAAGAGTTAAGCTAAATGGAGAAGCTTATTTTGCCATTAATCATTTAGCACACGACAAAGCAGTTCCCTTTATCGTAGAAAGTAGGCTACAGGAAGTTTATGTCATGGGAACAGAATTCAATATCAATGCTTACGGAGATGAAGAGTGGATCAGTACCACCTTGGTGAATGGAAGTGTGAAGATTAAGCAATTCCAAAATGATGTAATGGCTGTCTTAAAACCTCATCAACAGGCTGTGGTAGGCCCTACAACTTCCAAAATTAAAGTTAAGAAAGTGGATGTGTCAGAAATTATTTCCTGGAAAGAGGGTTATTTTAATTTCAATGATTCCGATATAAAAGCCGTATTGAGGCAGTTTGCCCGTTGGTATGACGTAGAAGTGATATACGAAAGGAATCATTTTACAGATGCCTATATGGGTAAAATTCCGAAGTCTCTCAGTTTAGTGGAGGCGTTAAGCGTTCTGGAAACGGTAGGTGTAAAATTTAAAGTAGAAGGTAAAAAACTAATTATAATCTAATAGTGAATTTTAAAAAGGAGGCAGTCTCATGGATCATCTTTAAATACAAATCTAAAAATCAAAAATGAAGGCTATTTACTAAATAACCGATAGTGCTCGCGACACTATCGGTGTTTATTGAGTAAATCCAGCCAATTATTGATAGCGACGAAAAGCTATATTATTTAACTAAGATAAACCTCAAATTTTGCAAAACTATGCAAATAAATCAATTTGAACAAGGACTGCTTCTCTGCAGCCAAGACCCTAATGCGGGTTGTTCTGTACTACCAGGCACAAGAAAGCGCTGGAAAATAAATACAAAAAAGCTTCTCCTCATGAACATGTTGGTAGTTCTTTTAACCTTAATCGGCCTGCAGACGGCCCTGGCTGAAAAAATCATGGCACAGAAGGTTAGTCTTCATCAAAAAAATGCGACAGTAACGCAATTACTCACCGATATTGAAAAGCAAACAGGTTATACTTTTTTTTATAAAAAGAAAGATGTGGAGCTGATGAAACCGGTGGATGTATCTCTTATCAACGTTAGTGTTGAAGATGCATTGAATTATATCTTTAAAGATCAGCCGTGTAGTTATAAAGTTCAAGATAAACTTATTGTTCTTAAAAAGAACGGTTCCCTTCACCGGGTAGAAAACCCACCGGTTTTACAAGATCATTTTGTTGCAGGTACCGTAACAGATTCATTGGGATTACCGATCCCGGGAGTGTCTGTATTAATTAGGGGTACCGCTAAAGGAACGACAACAGATGTGGAAGGTAATTATCAGATTCAGGTAGAAAAAGGACAAGTACTCGTTTTTCGAAATATTGGATATCAGGAAGAAGAAATTACCGTAGGCGATAACCCTAAGATTAATATCGTGTTAACGAGCACTTCCGAGGGGCTGGAAGAAGTGGTAGTAGTAGGATATGGTAGCCAGCAACGTAGAGATGTGACAGGATCCGTAGCACCGATTGCCATGGAAAATGTGCGTGGGCAAGCCATTTCCAGTCCTGATCAAGCCCTTACGGGTCAGGTTTCGGGAGTGAATGTGAGCACTTCAAACGGTACGCCGGGTGGAGGCCCAAGGATACAGGTAAGGGGAATAGGTGCTATTGGTGCAGGAAGCGAGCCGTTGTATGTCATCGATGGCTTTCCGATTCCATCCTCATCTGGGCAACAATCAAACCCCATGAGTGCACTCAATCCGCAGGACATTGCCTCTATGACCGTATTAAAAGATGCTTCGGCCACGGCCATATACGGTTCTAGGGGAGCTAATGGGGTGGTTATCATTACCACAAAACGCGGTGCAAGTGGAAAGCCAACGATACAATTTTCCGGAAGCACCGGATTACAAGAAGTGCCTCAAACAGGCAGACCTGATTTAATGAACGGGCAAGAGTTTGCCCAATGGCGCCAAGAAGCCATCATGGATAGAATACGCTTTGAAGAGGGAAGGGAGCCGACATTGGAAGATGTTCCAGAACTCTACAGAAATCCAGCGTTAATAGGGAAAGGAACCAACTGGTTTGATGCAGTAACACGGGTTGCTCCGATGACCGATGTCAATTTAAGTGTATCTGGTGGTACAGAAAAGATAAAAACCTATGTGTCGGCAGGCTACTTTAATCAGGAAGGCGTCATTGTGAATACAGGATTCGACCGATTTTCACTCCGTGCCAATGTAGATGCCAGCTTATCAGATCGGCTTAAAGTAGGACTCAATGTATCTCCTTCCCTTACGTATACCAGAGGAGGAGTACGAGGACAAGGTAGGGATGAGGGTTTTGATATCGCAAGCCCAATTCCCCCCGTATACAATGAGGATGGCAGTTATAATGCCTATATAGAGTCTCCCGGAACTTTCGGGGTGCCTAATCCGCTCATGGTTTTGAACGAGACCACTAATAAATCCAGTAGAATAAAAATGTTGATGAATACCTATGTCGAATATGAAATAGTGAAAAATCTGAAATTCAAAACAACATTCAATGTCGACTATGAAGACGGTAATTCAGAATATTTTAGGCCGTCTATTCTGGGTAATCAGAATGCCGCGCCGCCATCTGTCCCCAGTGGTCGATATATACAATCGAAATACCTGAACTGGCTAAATGAGAATACCTTGAATTATGATTTTAATACGGGTAACGGGCATGCACTGACTGCTTTAGTGGGATTCACCGTGCAGTCCCAAAAAAATCAATCGGCAGATTTTACAGGGAATCAATTTCCTGATGATGATATCAAAACATTGAATGGTGCTGCGAGAATAACGGGAGGTACCGATAAAAGCGACTGGTCGCTGGTCTCTTATCTGGCCAGGGCTAATTATGCTTATCTGGACAAATATTTGGTAACGGCTACCGTGCGGACAGATGGATCATCTCGTTTTGGAGCCAATAATCGATGGGGAACTTTCCCTTCTCTTGCACTTGGCTGGCGTTTATCTCAGGAGAATTTTTTAAAAGACACCAAATGGCTGAATGATTTAAAAATCAGGGCCTCTTATGGCTTTACGGGCAACTTTAATATTGGCGATTACTCTTACATGAGTAATATCGGTACGAATGATTATGTGTTTAACGGTACGTTGGCCAGCGGGCGCATCATGAATACCTTGGGGAATCCAAATTTAGGCTGGGAGAAGATGCGGGAATTCAACACTGGAGTTGATTTTGTAGGTTTCAACAATCGTTTAACTTTTAGTGTAGACTACTATCACCGTAATACGCAGGATCTACTTTTAAATGTAGAAATCCCCGAATCTTCCGGTTTTAGTACGGTTACCGAAAACCGGGGTGATGTATTAAACCGTGGACTTGAACTGGCCATAAACTCCGTTAATATCGCGAAAGATCATTTTAATTGGAGTACCAATTTCAATATTTCATTCAATAGAAACAAAGTGCTCGCCTTGGGCAGAAGTGATGATCCTATTTATTCCGGTGTCAGCAGTGAAGGCAATCCAACGAATATTACCAGAATAGGTAGCCCGGTGGGCCTACTGTTTGGCTACGTGGTGGAAGGGATTTATCAGAATGAAGCCGACCTGGAGCGGTATCCTTCCTTCCCGGGAGCTATACCAGGTAATATGCGTTTTAAAGATGTGAACGGCGATGGTCAGATTACGCCGGTAGAAGACTTCGATGTAATTGGAAATCCTTATCCTGATTTTACCTGGGGAATCACCAACTCTTTAAGCTATAAAAACTGGGATTTCAGAATATTGGTGGTAGGTTCTATGGGAGCGGAGATGTTGCGTGCAACAAACTTCTATACGGGGAATATTGACGGTGTGTTCAATGTTCGAAAGGAGATAGCTGATAGGTGGAGGTCTCCTGAACAACCCGGGAATGGCAGAGTTCCTACAACTAATGGTACGGGGAGAGGACGCGTGATGTACCGTGATACGCATTCTTATTCGGTGGAAAAAACAGATTACGCTTGGATTAGAAACATAACATTAGGGTATACACTGCCAAATGGAATCGGTAAAAACAAATTTGTACAGCAGGTAAGGTTTTATGGCACAGTACAAAATGCGTTTTTATTTACAGGATATAGCGGTAACCCAGAAGGTACCAATTATAATCGAGAAGATACCGGAGCACTGGTTCCGGGTATAGATTATTCCAATTACCCGGTTCCACGCATATTCACCTTAGGAGCCAATTTAACTTTTTAAAATAAACGGATATGAAACCGAGAGGTAAATAATGTTAAAAAATTAAACAGATGAAAATTAGAATCTATATAATAGCCTGCTTATTGTTGCTTGTCTCATCCTGTAAAAATTTACTGGATGTGGAGCCTTATTCTTTTTCCAGTGATCAAAATTACTATGAAAATGAAGGACAGATTTTACGGGCGGTAAACGGGGCTTATGCATCCCTGCAAGGATTGTATACGAATGATTGTTTCTATGCACTTACTGAAATGCGGGCCGATAATACCAATTATCAATTTGACGAAACCGATCGTGGTGCACAACAGCGAGAGGAAATAGATGAATTTATGATTACATCCACCAACAATTATGTGAATACCTGTTGGCGGATTTTATACGATAATATCCAACAAACGAATGTCATTTTAGATCGGGTAGATGCTGTTGCGTTTTCAGATGAATCGCTCAAGAATAGATATATTGGAGAAACGAAATTTTTAAGAGCGCTGCAATACTTTTATCTGGTGCGCCTTTTTGGCGATGTACCTTTGCTCGTTCATGAAGTGACGGATCCTGAGAGTGCTTTTTCAGAAGGTAGAGCACCTGCCGAGGACGTCTATGGCCAGATCATCAGTGACGCGCAGGGAGCGGTCGAGACACTTCCGGCATCTTATAGCGGTGTGGATATGGGGAGAGCGACAAAGGGAGCCGCGTTGGCATTACTCGGGGAGGTCTATCTGACGAGAAAGGAGTACGATTTAGCCGTTACAACTCTGGAGCAGATAACGGCATTGAATTACTCCTTGGTACCCAATTATGGAGATAATTTTAATCCTGCAACCAAGAATAATGCAGAAGTTGTTTTTTCTATTCAATATGATGCTGCCTTACAGACAGAGGCAAGCAATTTTATCTTTATGTTCGGGCCGAGCAATGGGAAGATGGAGCTTACAGGGTTTCCCGGGAAGCTTGGTGGAAGTAATATCCCCACACCGAGCATAGTAAACACCTATGAAGAAGGCGATGAACGGAAGGACGCATCCATCCAGCTGTTTGATCATTCATCCAATGCCTCTTTTCAAGAAGCTGCCGCTTTTGGCGGAAAGATCCCTTTTATTAAAAAGTTCTATCATCCACCATTTTTAGAAGACGGTCGAGCAAACGAGAATTGGCCTGTATACCGCTACTCCTATGTGCTGCTGCTATTGGCCGAAGCCTTGAATGAGCAAGGTGGAGATCCCTACCCGTACTTGAATCAGGTACGCACGCGCGCTAAACTAGCGCCGCTTTCCGGTCTGAACCAGATAGAACTGAAGGAGGCTATAGCGCATGAGCAAAGGGTAGAGGTGGCTTTTGAAAATCATCGCTGGTTTCAGTTGCTACGAACGGATAAAGCAATTGAGGTCATTACTCAGCATGGAATAGAAGAGAAAAGCCGTCTCTCCCGTTTAAGCAACGCCTCGTATAACATTCGGGAATATATGTTATTGTATCCTATTCCTGAAAGAGAAACAAGACTGAATGGCTTTACGCAAAATCCGGGCTGGTAGTGCCGTGGTGTATTTACTATTAAATGTGTTAAAAATTATACTATGCAATCATATAAGAGCATCTCTATATGGCTGGTAGCGATCATCGCATTGCTTTTTGCTAGCTGTAAACAAGAGGCAGAAAAAGAAATAGAAGTAGATCCACGAGTGCAGAAAATGGTGCTGCCGAAAGGCTTTGTCGCCGAGCATATCTACAGTCCTTCGGATAATGAATTAGGCTCCTGGGTAGCGATGACCTTCGATGATAAGGGACGTATGATCACATCGGATCAATTTGGGGCACTATACCGGGTGGAACTTCCACCCATCGGTGCCGATTCAACGGTGAAACCGCTTATTCAAAAGTTGGATTTTCCGAAAGAAAAGACCGCAGCAAAGGACACGACAACCAATAAGGTAGGAATGGGTTATGCTCAAGGATTATTATGGGCGCATAACAGCCTGTATGTCATGGTGAATCATAAAGCGGATGATGACTTTAAGAAAGGTAGTGGCTTATATCGGTTGCAAGACACAGATAACGATGATCAGTTTGACAAAATTACCCAACTGGTCGCGCTGAATGGCTCCGGCGAACATGGTCCGCATAGCGTTGTTTTAGGTCCGGATAAGACATCTATTTATGTCGTAGCCGGCAATTTTACGGAATTACCTAAGATGGATAAGGCGCGCGTGCCTGTTCACGGACAGGTGGATAATTTATTTCCAATGATTTTAGACCCGCAGGGACATGATGCGGATAGCTACAATACGGGCGGATGGATTGCGAAGACAGATTCCGTTGGTGCAACCTGGGAGCTGATCAGTGCAGGGTTTCGAAATCCCTTTGATATCGCTTTTGATGATAGGGGGGAGTTGTTCACCTATGACTCGGATATGGAATGGGATTTTGGAATGCCTTGGTATCGGCCAACGCGCATCTGCCATGTAACGAGTGGGGCCGAGTTTGGATGGCGGAAAGGCAATGATAAATGGTCGCCCAACTATCCGGATAATTTACCGGCTCTGTTGAATATTGGGCAGGGCTCGCCAACAAATGTCACCTTTGCTTACCAGGCCCGCTTCCCGGAAAAATATCGGAACAGCCTATTGGCTTTTGATTGGAGCTTCGGAATGATCTATGCCATCCACATGGAGCCGGATGGCGCTAGTTATAAGGCGAAAGCGGAAGAATTTATCTCTGGCTCGCCTTTGGCACTGACGGATGGCGAGATCGGCCCCGATGGCGCTTTATATTTTCTTACCGGTGGGAGGAAACTGGAGTCGGATTTATATCGCGTGTATTACAAAGACTATCAGGATATAGATTTGACAGAAAAAGAATCTCAGGAGGCAACCTACCTGCAAAAATTGAGAAAGGAATTGGAAAGTTACCATCATTTGGCTGCCGAAGGAACCGCCGCCAAAATATGGCCTTATCTGAAGTACAAAGATCGACATATACGGTATGCGGCACGGATCGCAATCGAGCATCAGCCTGTTGATAGCTGGAAAGAGCTTGCCTTGGCCGAAAGGAATGTGACTGCCTTAACGGAAGCCATGATCGCCTTGGCGAGAACCGGAAATGCCAATTTGCAGGCAGCGATGTTAAAAAAAATGGAAACGGTAGACCTTGCCAATCTACCGCTTGTCATGCAGCAAAATCTGTTAAGAGCCTATGAATTGGTGATTGCGCGCATGGGAGTTCCAAAGGAAGAAGATAAAATGCGACTGGCTCAACGCCTTGCCGGTTTATATCCATCGCATCAAAATGCATTGGATCAGCAACTGAGTAAAATATTAGTCAGCATCGGATCAGGAGATGTGGTAGAGAAAACTTTAGCTTTATTGTATACGGTGAAAGACGATACGAGCAGTCAGGAAACGGTGACCCAATCGGCTGATTTGATTCTACGCAATCCACAATACGGACTAGATATTGCCAATATGTTGGCCAAAATGCCGCCCGCTCAGCAGATCTATTTTGCGACGGTGCTGAGCATCGCGAAGGAAGGCTGGACAACAGAACTGCAGGAAAATTACTTTAAATGGTTTTATGATGCCTTTGGCTATAAGGGTGGGAATAGTTATATCGGGTTTATTGATAAAGCACGCAAGACGGCTTTGAATCGGGTGCCTAAAGCGCAATATGCTTATTATAACAAGTTGTCTGGAGATTCCCTTTTAAGCAGTACGGGTACCTCATTGGCTTTTGAAGGGGAAGGCCCGAAGGGACCTGGAAGAAACTGGAAGATGGAGGAAGCCTTGCCGATCGTTGAGAAGGACTCGGGCGACCGGGATTTTAAACGCGGAGCGATGTTGTTTGCGGCGATCCGCTGCGGCTCCTGTCATACGGTGCGTGGAGAGGGTGGCGCTATTGGTCCTGATCTAACGCAACTGGGAACACGATTTACGGCGAAGGATATGTTGGAGTCGATTATCGAGCCGAATAAGGTGATTTCTGATCAATATGCGTCTACGGTTTTTACCTTAAAAGATGGCAGTTCCATGCTGGGTAGGTTGAAAAATGAAGATGAAACCACCTACTACGTGTCGCAAAATCCGTATGCCCCGCAGGTGCTGAAAGAAATTCCAAAGAAAAATGTAAGCAGTGTCAAAACGGCCGAAGTTTCGATGATGCCGCCCGGAACGATCAATGTGCTCAATGCGGATGAACTGAAAGATCTGATAGCCTACTTGATGTCGGGCGGAAATGAAGACAGCGAATTATTCAAACCGAAAAAGAAATAAGGATGGATGTTAGAAGAGAAGACTGGATCGCAAAAGTATCCAACACCGCACAGATTGGTGGTATTGAAACGGCTGTTTTAGATAATGGAGCGGGTAGCGGCACGCGTATCGCTTGGTTGAATACGGGCGCTGGCTTACGTGTGAAAGTGGTGATAGATAGGGCAATGGATATGGCGGATGCTTTTTTTAATCAGCATAGCTTGTGTTGGTTGAGCAGGCTGGGTGTTACCAGGCCGCAGCCTTTTTCGGATAGGAAAGGCGACTGGTTACGGACTTTCGGCGGAGGCTTATTGGTTACCTGCGGATTGACGCATACCGGTGGGCCGGAGCAGGATGCGTATGGCTCCAGGGGCCTCCATGATCAGATCAGTAATTGCGCTGCGGAGCTTGTTTCGATTGTACAGCCAGATTTACTGCACAGTAAACCGGAAATGAGCATGACGGGAATCATCCGGCAGGGACATCCCCTGGGACCCAATGTAGAACTAAAGCGCACCATTCGTGCGGTGTTGGGAGAGCCGCGTATTTATGTGCATGACGAGGTAAGAAATCTGGGTAATACGCCTGTACCGCATATGCTGCTGTATCATTTTAATTTCGGATGGCCCCTGGTGGATGTGGGGAGCCGACTGTTATGGTCGGGTCCATGGGAAGCGCGTGAACAAGGGGAGGCGAATGTCCTTTTTAGAGAAGGGAATGATTTCAAAAGGGCCGTCCATCCGATGGAGGCACATCATGGGAGCGGTGAGGAAGCGGCGTTTATTGATGTAAAACCTGATGCGAACGGAACGTGTCACTGTGGCATCTATAACGAAGGATTGAAAATGGCGGTATCGCTCCAGTTTCAGAAAGAGCAATTGCCTTGGCTCACCAATTGGCAACATTGGGGAAGAGGGGAGTATGTTACTGGATTAGAGCCGGGCACCCATCTGCCGATCGGTCAGAAAAAAGCCAGGGAAGCAAGGACACTGCTGTTTCTTGAGCCCGGAGAAAGTAAAAAATATGATCTTATCCTGGAGGTACTGAATGATCAGCGGGCAATTGAGAAACTGCTCGATAAAACGGTTAACAACTAAATTATTAAATCTTATGACGATGATACAAAAAGCAATGGAGCAAGGGGAAGGCATCTTACGCTTGGCTCCCAATTGGGTGCCGAGATCCTTTTGCGTACCCGGACGGAGAATTAAACTACATCCGGACGATTATTACATTTTGGGTGGTGAACGTGGCGGAATCGATGAACGATGGTTGTCTTCTACCACACCTGCGAAAAACGGACCCATGACGGGCGAGTACGAAGGATTGAGTTTTGTGGTATACGATGATGGGGAAAACACGCATAAACTGCTGCTAAGGGGAGCGGTGGAGGAATTGAAAGGGGAACTGATAGGTGCGCGATTGTGGAATGCCTACCAGAGCTGGCCGATGTACTCCAAGTTTTTCGATAACATGGGGCCTCTTCCGCATCATATACACCACAATGATGAGAAAGCGGCACTGATAGGCCAGCAAGGTAAGCCGGAAGCCTATTATTTCCCTCCGCAGTTAAATAACCATGGTGGCGATTTTCCATACACTTTTATGGGGATTGCCCCCGGAACGAGCAAAGAAACAATCAGAACCTGTTTGGAAAATTTCACCAAGGGGGATAATAAAATTACCAATTATTCCCAAGCCTATCGCCTGGAACCGGGGACGGGCTGGGATGTACCTCCAGGCTTATTACATGCACCGGGCAGTTTATGTACCTATGAACCGCAAAAAGCATCGGATGTCTTTGCGATGTACCAGTCGCTGGTAAATGAGGCCATTATCCCGGAAGCGCTTCTTTGGAATGGCACGCCAAAAGAGCAGATAGGCGATTTCGATGCGTTATTGGATGTAATCGACTGGGAGTTAAACGTAGATCCAAATATGATGCAGCATCGTTTTATGCCGCCCGTACCGGTGCGGCCAGTTAGCGAGATGTTGGAGGAGGGTTATATAGAAAATTGGATCTGTTATAAATCATCAGCCTTTAGTGCAAAGGAATTGACCATTCTGCCGGAACAGACCGTTACCATTTACGATGCGGCGGCATACGGACTGATTATGATGCAGGGGCGGGGGAAAATGGGTGTTTGGGATGTCGAGACACCGGCACTCATACGCTATGATCAGCTCACGCATGATGAGTTCTTTGTTTCTGAAAAGGCAGCAATAGCAGGAGTCCGCATTACCAATCACTCGAGTACAGATCCCCTGGTCATGCTCAAGCACTTCGGTCCGGATAACCCTGAGCTGCATAGCACATCACTTATTTGAACAGAAACCATTAAAAAAACAAATTATGGAGGACAACAATTTTCCCAAATTACATAATGCCACCTGGCCCGGTATTGTAGGAAAAGGTGAAGGCGCGGAGCCGATTATTCCACTAGACACCCTATTGGAGAAAACAGCTGCTGCGGAGGTAGATGGAGTGAAGTTTGACGGCATTGATTTAGGCCTTTTTGAAGAGCATATCGGATTACACGCCTCGGAAGATGAAATCAAAAAGCTGGTGGATAAAGTAGGTGGCCTTGGATTGAAAATCGGCACCTTGGTTGCACCGGTATGGCCACCGGTTGGTGGATCAGCAATGGGTTCCAGCGCAGAAAGAGAACGTTTTGTGGATGTGGTACGCAGGGCTTGCCGTTTTGGTGAGCAGCTACGAAAGCTTGGGGTCAGAAGCAACCGCGTCATCCGCATCGACTCGGCATCCAGCGTGAGCGATTGGCTGAAAGATCCGGTAAACAATACGAAATTAATCGCCCAAACCTTTCGGGAGGCCTGTGATGTCGCCGCTGGTTTTGGCGAACAGCTTGCAGCGGAAGGAGAAATTTGCTGGGGAGGCATGCACAGCTGGAAAACCATGCTGGATACCTTGGAGCAGGTGGATCGGCCCAATATCGGCTTCCAGGCAGATATGGCACATACCTTATTGTATTTGCTGGGCTATAACAGTCCGGACGACCGGATCTTGCCTTTGGATTTTGAGTGGAGCGATCGGGAGGCTTTGCAGGAGGGCCTGCGACAGCTGACGGAAAAACTGCGTCCCTGGACGATCGACTTCCACGTGGCACAAAATGATAGTACCGTTTTTGGATCGGGCTCCCATGATAAAACGGGGCGTCATTGTTTAGCAAACGATCCGAATGGGAAGCTGGATATTGCAAAAGACGCAGGATGCTGGTTAAGGGATGATCAAGGAAATCTAACCAAAGCCTTTAGACACATCTGCTGGGATGGCTGTATGTTCCCCAATGCCGTCATGGAAAAGCAAGACACCTGGAATGAGATTTTAGCGGCAATGATAAAAGTACGCGCATTACATGGATGGCAGGAAGAGGAAGGCTTTAATGTAAACAAATAATCAAGATGAAACCGTCATGATCTGCAAAAAACACAGATGGAATGATTAGATCATGACAGCTTCATCGCCAATGAAGAAAAATTAAAAGGATGAAAAAAAATTAAACGGATGAAAAAAGAAATCAGCATAGGCGTTATTGGATGTGGCTTTATGGGTAGAACACATTCAAATGGGTATAAACGCGTACCCAATTTTTTTCCGGAACTGCTGTATCAGCCCGTGCTAAAGGCTGTTTGCTCCAGAAGCAAGGATAAAGTGGAAGCTTTTGCACAACAATGGGGATACGAATCGTACGAAACTGATTGGAAAGCGCTGATTGCGAGGAGCGATATCGATGCAATTGATATCTGTACACCCAATAATATGCATGCCGAAATAGCGATTGCTGCGGCCGAAGCAGGAAAAATGATCTTGTGCGAGAAGCCCCTGGCAAGAACCTTAGGGGAAGCGCAGCAGATGGTAGACGCGGTGAAGAAAGCAAAAGTAAAAAACACCGTATGGTATAACTATCGGCGCCTCCCAGCGGTAACCCTGGCAAAAAAAATAGTGGATTCCGGAAAATTAGGCAAAATATTCCACTATCGGTCGAACTTCCTACAGGATTGGACGATCAATGAAAATCTGCCGCAAGGGGGGCGTGCTTTTTGGCGTATGGACGCTGATGCCGCGGGTTCTGGTGTAACGGGAGATTTACTGGCCCACTGTATTGATACCGCTATGTGGTTAAATGGGGGGATCAAGGATGTATCGGCAGTAACGGAAACTTTTGTGAAGCAACGGATTCATGAGGATACGGGAATCCTGCAGCAAGTGAAAATCGATGATGCGTGTATCTTCCACTGCCATTTTGAAAATGGATCCTTAGGATTATTCGAATCCACACGCTATGCCCGCGGACACAAAGCCTTATACACCTTCGAAATAAATGGCGAACAGGGCTCGTTACGCTGGGATCTGCATGATCTCAACCGGCTGGAATATTTTAATAATGCAGACGACTCGAGCGTACGTGGATGGCGTTCTATCCATGTGACCGATGGAGACCAGCCTTATATGAACAAATGGTGGGTGCCTGGCTTGTCCATTGGCTACGAACATTCTTTTGTTCATCAAGTGGCAGATTTTCTCAGAAGTCTCGAAACGAATGAGCCCTGTGCGCCCACCTTCCAAGATGCTTTGGAAACACAAAAGGTATGCGAGGCCGTGTTGGTATCCGCCTCTTCAAAGAGTTGGCAGGAAACTAAGGTACGCTGGGATACACCTATTGATCAATTCTCTTAACAAATAAATAGATGAAACAACTAATGAGATATATAAGAACCAAGGGATGGCTGTTAGCGCTTTTTCCCCTCGCATCGCTGTATGCCTGTAGTCCGTCGTCGAATGGCTCCTCACAGGAGAATTCCCTCGATGAAGCGGAGGTGGATAGCGCTTATGTTTCCCTATTTGATGGAAAAACCTTAACTGGTTGGGAAGGAGATACGGCCTATTGGCGCGTGGAAGATGGGCAGATTATTGGCGAACGGAAAGCTTCTGATGAACCACTGAAACGCAATACTTTTCTCATCTGGAAAGGGGGGCAACCGGCCGATTTCGAGTTAAAATTACAGTATAAAATCTCTCCGGAAGGGAACAGTGGTGTGAATTATAGAAGTGAACCCGTTGAGGACGTCACGCATGCTTTAAAAGGATACCAGGCTGATATAGATGGTCAGAATAAGTATACCGGACAAAACTACGAGGAACGGAAGCGGACGACTTTGGCTTACCGGGGACAGGTGGTGGAGATTCCGGAGGATCATGGCGGGGAATCGAAAGGTAATGCCTGGACCAATGTGCTGGTGAAGGATACGTTGGGCGACTTGGATGAACTGAAAAACGTTATCAAGGAGAACGACTGGAATGAATGCCATATCGTCGCGAAAGGGAATCGCTTGCAGCATTATATCAATGGTGTGCTGATGAGTGATGTGCTGGATAAGGATACGAAGAATGGGAAAAAATCGGGATTTATCGGTGTGCAAATACATGTCGGACCTCCGATGCAGGTTGCCTTTAAAGATATTAAACTAAAAATGCTGAATTAAAACGACTGGTAATATGTGGTTAACTGTGCTCAACATCGTTTTCTTTTTCTCTTTTATGCTGTTCGCTTATTTCAATCTGAACGATAAGGACTCCTGGTTATGGGTGCCCATTTATACGGTAGCGGCTTTTTTATGTGGATGCGTTGTATTTGACCGGTATTTTAACACCCTTTATTTAATAGCGATTGCTTTCTATCTACTCTATGCCACGATTCTCTTTTTCGTAAAAGATGGTGTTTTGGATTGGGTAATGAAGTATAAGCGACCCAGCATTGTCGAAAGTATGCAGGCAACAAAGCCATATATTGAGAAAACAAGGGAGTTTTTCGGCCTACTGATTATCAGTGCCGCGCTTGGATTAGATTATTGGATGAATTCCTCCACGATATGAAACCGAGATGTAAATAATATTGACACACAGGGCAATGATTATTGACAAGTATTTACATTTTCGGGTGTCAATGAGCTTCGCTGTCGCTTCGGTTATTTACATCGAGCTCTCATCAGCCATAAAGAAATAAATAGATGAAAAAGGAAGATAAAACACGACTGATAGCTGTTGTATTTAGCATCATTCACGCCAACTTGAAAAAAAGTGAATGGAGCTGGTTTTTAAGGGAAGTAGAAATCATTAAAACGAAACCGGATCATATTTACGTGTCGTTTGTTGCGATAAATCGCATCATAGAAAAACGGTTTATTTTCTTAAAACAGGCTGAAAAACAACAACTCAATCAGCTAATACCGGCGTTTCATGTATCTGCTTGGGAGGTGCATCGTTTGGCACGTCTGGCTTTGTTGTTAAGTGTAGAAAAACAAAGCAGTGAAGAATATGGGGCTTTGATTGAACGCTTATTTCAATATGCCGATGTGAATGAGTTGGTCTCGTTGTATAGTGCGCTGCCGATCTTGGAATATCCTGAGCAATGGAAGTTACGATGTGCGGAAGGTATTCGGAGTAACATAGGCGTCGTTCTGGAAGCTATTATGTATGAAAATCCCTACCCTGCGGATTATTTGGATGATCATGCATGGAATCAATTGGTTTTAAAAGCTTTTTTCACAGATAAGGAATTGAATAGAATCGTTGGGCTAGATAGGCGTATGAATCAGGCTTTGGTGGCTTCCCTACTAGATTACGCTAAGGAGCGTACTGCCGCCGGAAGAACGGTAGACCCTGCTTTATGGGTACTAGTGGCTCCATCGGATCAATTAATCTTAAAAAAATAAATAACTATCGGATAAATAGCATTATCTCGACCGATGAAAGGTGGTGGAGAATGTCATTCCGACCGAAGTGGAGGAATCTAGATGTTTCGATTACGCTTTGCTCCACTCGACATGACATTTTAGGTATAGTATCCGAGAGTAAAAAATAACAAGTATATGTGTGGAAATCAATCATTCATAAATAGTCAACATACGGAAGAAAAAACGGATGTGTTGCATTTAGAAAGCGTTAAAAACAGGCAATTTTTCGACCCGCATATTCATATGACTTCTCGGACAACCGACGATTATCAGGCCATGGCAGATGCCGGAATTGTCGGCATTATTGAACCGGCTTTCTGGTTAGGACAGCCGAGAACGGGACTTGATAGTTTTAAAGATTATTACAGCAGTTTAATTGGCTGGGAGCGGTTCCGTGCTTCGCAATTTGGTATAAAACATTATTGTACCATCGGACTGAATTCCCGGGAGGCAAATAATGAATCGTTGGCAGAGCAGGTCATGGAATTGCTTCCTTTGTTTATCTATAAGGAAGGGGTAGTGGGCATTGGCGAGATAGGCTTTGATGATCAAACGCCTGCGGAAGAAAAATACTACCGGCAGCAGCTGGATTTGGCAAAGGAGGCAAAGCTGCCCGTACAAATTCATACGCCGCATCGCGACAAAAAACAGGGTACGCTGCGGAGCATGGAGATTGCTTTGGAACATGGATTGAATCCCGGCCATGTCATCGTGGATCATAATAATGAGGAAACGGTAGCGGATGTTTTGAACCGGGGCTTCTGGGCGGCCTTTACGATTTACCCCTTTACAAAAATGGGGAACGAACGGATGGTGGAGCTGGTGAAAAAATATGGTTCGGAACGTATCATGATCAATTCCGCGGCCGACTGGGGGATCAGTGATCCATTGGCGGTGCCTAAAACGGCTGCTTTGATGAAAGCCAGCGGAATAAGTGAGCAGGATATTGCCTTAGTGACGTATCAGAATGCGATTAACGCATTTGTTTCGAGCGGACAAATTGATACGGATGATTTTAAAGTGGGACAGGAGATCGATCAACGGGAAAAATTTGCCGGAAACAGCATTTTGCGGGGTGGGCAGCAGCCAAGAATTGATAAGTCTTCCTTAATTATACGTTAATGATGCCAACGTCTATTTCAATCATAAAACATTATGTGCGACTACTGCGACCGGCCAATATCCTGACGGCCATTACGGATGTGTTGGCCGGTATTGCTTTGTCGGGTATAACGACCGGAACGCTGTCTAACCTTTTACCGGATATGGTTTTGTTAGGTATATCTACCATGGGATTATATGGAGGTGGGATTGTTTTTAATGATGTTTTTGATGTAGCGCTTGATCGGATAGAACGGCCGGAAAGGCCTATCCCCAGCGGGATGATCACCATCAAACAAGCGGCAGTTTTAGGGATTGTATGCTTTTTGTTCGGGGTCTTTGCTGCCCTGCTGGTCAATCCGGTGGCTGGCGGCATCGCTCTTTTCATTGTGCTTACAGCGCTGCTGTATAATAAATGGATGAAACAGTATATGCTCTGGGGACCGCTCTATATGGGGCTATGCCGAGGTGCAAACCTGCTGCTCGGTATCGCCATTATACCTGGACAGTTAGCGGTGAATGGGTACCTGGCGCTGGTTCCGCTCCTGTATATTGCTGCAATCACGCTGATCAGCAGAGGGGAGGTGTATGGGAGTGATAAGAAACCCTTAGCCTTTGCTGCCTGTATATACGGAGCAGTCTTAATAGCGATGGGTACATTTGCTTATCTAAATCATCATTTTTGGTATGTAGTACTTCCTCTCATGTTATTTTCAGCGATGATTTATCCCCCACTTTTGAAAGCGATGGCGCGGGCATCCGGCGAAAATATTGCCAAAGCCGTGAAAGCCGGAATTGTGGGTTTGATGCTGCTGAATGCGGGATGGTGTATCGCAGTTGGCGCATTCGGGCTCGCCGCGATGATCGTACTGATGATACCTTTTTCGGTTTACCTCGCGCGCTTCTTTGCCGTAACGTAATTCAACAAAGGTGTCTAAAAAGTCTACTAATGTCATATTGAGGGGGCAGTTTTTTTTATAAACACAATGGAATGTTGATAACGTTACTTTTTATGCTGCAGGCGTCGAAGGAAGAATTGTTCGTCACCACAAAACTGGCCTCCAAAGGTTTTTATCGTTGAGTTTGTTTTCAAAGGTGATAAAGCTATTCCGATAAATCGGAATGGTCGGGTAGCAGAGGCTAAGTAGCGGTACTAACTTTGAAAGAAGATTTGCAGCCAGGAGTTTTTGGGTACCTTTTTGCGGAAAAAAGGTACACGTCATTGGTAGTGTGGTGAAATAGAGATATCTGTTAATGGGTCAATTACAAATATAAAGATTTAACTTCGGTGAGCCTTCGGGTTCTCCACTTCATTTCATTCCGGTCGAAATGACGACTTTTTAGACACTCACCTTTAACATTTTAATTAAAATATGATGCAGATTTTAAAACAGCATTTTCAGGTTAGCTTTGACTACCCGATTTATTTTACGGATGATGTCTTCGCTGTGCATAATCCTGCCTTGCGGGATTTTTTGATTTCCCAACGACGAAGCGGATTTGTCCAGAAAGTACTCGTGGTGGTGGATGATGAAGTATATAAACAGCATCCGGGCTTATCGACTCAGATAAAAGTTTATTTCCGGAACATAGAAAACATCACACTGGTAGAGGAGATGCTCCGAATGCCAGGTGGGGAGCAGGCAAAAAATAATACGGCTTATTTCGATCAGCTGATCGAAGCAATCCACCGTTATAAAGTGGATAGACATTCGTACGTCGTGGCCATAGGAGGGGGGAGTGTACTGGATTTGGTAGGCTATGCAGCAGCTGTTGCGCACCGTGGTATCAGGCATATACGCGTGCCCACCACCGTTTTGTCTCAGGACGATTCGGGTGTAGGTGTCAAAAATGGTGTCAACTTCCAAGGGAAAAAGAATTTTTTGGGCACTTTTTCACCGCCTGTGGCTGTTTTCAATGACTATCAATTTTTAAGCACACTGAGCGATAGGCACTGGCTTGCCGGGATATCGGAAGCGATCAAAGTGGCTTTGATTAAGGATGCTGCTTTTTTTGATTGGTTGGAGGAAAAGGTTGATTTAATCCTGCAACGGGATGAAAAGACCATGAAATACCTACTCGCGCATGGTGCGGCCTTGCATGTGGCTCATATAGCTAGTGGCGACCCTTTTGAGTTGGGATCTTCACGTCCGCTGGATTTTGGGCATTGGAGTGCGCATAAGCTAGAGCAAATGACGGGCTTTGAGATGCTACACGGGGAAGCCGTTGCTATTGGTATTGCGCTGGATAGTGTGTATTCTTTGTTGCAGGGCTATCTTCCACGGCGGGATTGCCTACGCATTTTGCAGCTGCTACAGCGCTATAAACTGGCTGTTTTCGATGAAATATTAAACGATGATAGGTGGGTAGATGAGCTATTGAAGGGATTGGAGGAATTTAGGGAACATTTGGGTGGGGAATTGACCATTATGTTGCTGCATGCGATCGGTGAGGGATATGAGGTGCATGAGATGAACGAGCCACAGATAGGAAATGCGATTTCCATGCTGGAGAAAATGACAAATAATCAAACAAGAATCGAATTTATTTACGGTGAATCTCAAATGATTTAAAAGATGCTTATTCAACAAGAACATTTAACTTATTGTACCAATATTCATTCGGGAGAAACCTGGGACGCGCATTTCGATGCGTTAAAACGCTTTGTTCCGGCCATCAAGAAAATGGTAGCACCGCATAAGAGCATGGGACTCGGTTTGCGGCTTTCCAATCAGGCAAGTGAAGAACTGATTAAACCGGCTCAACTAGCAGTCTTTAAAACTTGGTTGGACGGGGAGGGTTTGTATGTGTTTACCATGAATGGATTTCCATATGGGGCTTTTCATCAAACGCAGGTAAAGGATTTGGTACATCAGCCAGACTGGACAACTGGGGAGCGACTGGACTATACAGAACGTTTGTTTGATATCCTGCAACAGTTATTGCCTGAACATATGAGTGGGGGTGTCTCTACTTCTCCACTAAGCTATAGGCATTGGCATCTGGGGAGCGGAAAGGAAGAGGTTCGGCTACATGCCACAGGCCAGATCATCGCACTGGTGAAACACCTCATACAGATCCGGGAAGAAAGCGGGAAGTGCTTGCACCTGGATATCGAGCCAGAGCCGGATGGTTTGTTGGAAAGTGGAGAAGAGTTTTTAGCCTGGTATGTGCAGGAGCTAATACCACAAGGAGTTGCTATATTATCGAATGATTTGGCTTTAACAGGCAGGGCGGCAGAAGAAGCGATTAAAGAGCATGTACGATTATGTTATGATGTGTGTCATTTTGCCTTGGGTTATGAAAAACACGAGGAGGTGCTAAGCCAGTTGGACACGCATCGGATCCGTATCGGGAAAATACAGATTAGTGCAGCATTAAAAGCGAATATGCCAGCTGAAGGCTTGGCACGAAATGAATGGGTAGGGGCATGGAGTGCCTTTAATGAAGATACTTACTTGCATCAGGTAATTGCCAAAACGAAGTCAGATACATGCATCCGGTACCGCGATCTTCCTGAAGCACTTCAGGATATTGACAACCCCGGGGTAACGGAATGGCGGGCACATTATCATGTGCCGATATTTGCAGCAAATTATGGTCGGCTAGCATCTACACAAGAAGATATCAAAACCATCCTGAGGCTGCAGCGAGAGAATCTTTTAACCGATCATCTAGAGGTAGAGACCTATACCTGGGAAGTATTGCCCAGCGCGCTGAAGCAGCCGATCGTGACGTCTATTGCCCGGGAAATGAATTGGGTGAAAAATCAATTAACAGAAGGAAGATGATGTATAAAACAGTTGTCATCGATGTGGTAGGGCTTTCGACATCCATTATAGGGCCCGATACACCCTTTCTTCAAAATTATATCGCCAGGAATCAATTGCGTAAGATACAGCCGATGTTGCCTGCCGTCACGACCTCGGTACAATCGACCTATTTAACGGGTAAATGGCCCAATGAACATGGTATTGTAGGAAATGGCTGGTATGACCGGATGGATGGCGAGGTGAAATTCTGGAAGCAATCGAACCGCTTGGTGCTAAGCGAAAAAATATGGGAAAAGGCAAAACGGGAAAACCCTTCATTTACCTGTGCGCAACTTTTTGGTTGGTATAATATGCATACACAGGTAGATTATGCGGTTACTCCTAGACCCAACTATTTGGCGGATGGGCGGAAAATTCCAGATTGCTATACACAGCCAGCCGAATTAAGAGATGACTTGCAGGAGCAGCTGGGAGCTTTCCCTTTGTTTCAGTTTTGGGGACCGGGGGCTAATATAAAAGCGACACAATGGATAGCAGATGCAGCTCTGATAACCGATCAACGGTATAATCCGACCTTGAGTTTTATCTATCTACCCCATTTGGATTATTGTTTGCAGCAAAAAGGTCCGGATATATCAGCTATCCGGCAGGAACTGCGGGAAATAGACGCGGTTGTTGAACAACTGGTACGCTATTATGAGAAGCAAAATGCCCGCATCATTTTATTGTCGGAATATGGTATTTGCCCCGTCCATCATCCGATCCATATCAATCGCTTGCTTCGGGAAAAGGGTTTGTTAAAGGTTCGGGTAGAGCGGGGCTTAGAGCTATTGGATACAGCTGTTTCTAAGGTATTCGCTGTGGCGGATCACCAAATTGCCCATATTTATGTAAATGACGCATCTGTCATACCAACGCTAAAGTCCTTTTTTGAAAAAATAGAAGGTATTGATCTTGTATTAGACCCTAAGGGCCAAAGTGCCTATCATATCCAACAGGAGCGCGCGGGTGATCTGGTATTAGTAGCCAATCAGCAGAGTTGGTTTACCTATTATTTCTGGTTAGACGATGCGAAGGCACCGGATTATGCAAGGACGGTGGATATTCATAAAAAGCCGGGATATGATCCTGTTGAACTATTTATGAGCTCTAAATGGAGAGCGGCCTATAAATTAATGCGGAAAAAATTAGGACTACGTTATGTAATGGATGTGATTCCTTTGGATGCAACATTGGTAAAGGGATCTCATGGAAGCATTCCTGTGAACCCCGAATATTTTCCGGTGATGATTACGGCCGGTAAAGAGGAGCATCCGGGTCTTGTATCTGCGAAGGATGTTTTTGATATCATCTGGCAGCATTTAACCCAGATTCATCATTATTCTTATCGCTAGCGCGGTAGGGCGTTTTTCTTTTTTTTCTTGAGTGGCTGTTGCACTACGTGTTTTTGTTTTGAATGTTTTTTCTTTTCTGTTTTTTGGGAGTTAGCAAAACGTTTTGGATTGTTTTGTCGTTTTTAGGATATAGGCATTTTTACAGGTGTATTC
>Ga0160438_1000047_pt1 | contig 83979 bp, 138 predicted proteins | sample HID1975K_E0MG_FD_108203 | JGI IMG/M metagenome (GOLD analysis project Ga0160438, IMG submission 108203) | Enriched soil microbial communities from UW Madison campus, WI, USA - HID1975K_E0 MG | ecosystem: Environmental > Terrestrial > Soil > Unclassified | place: USA: Madison, Wisconsin...
ACGCTCTGACCTGCATGTTTACGTGCGCCCGAAAGGATTCGAACCTTCACTGCGGCCTCTGTGGCATGTGACACGAGTGGACGCAAGTGGTCATCTACCTGCGTGAACGCGAAGGATCCGTCCTTCGGTTAGGACGCGAGAGGACACGTCTGTACCCTCCTAGTGACACGGTAGTGACACGACGAGAGGACCCAGCGGTGGCGGGCAGACGCGACTTCGGGCAGGTACGGACCCTCCCCTCGGGCAGGTATCAGGCCCGCTACAGGGCACCCGGGACGGACCGGTGGGTCAACGCCCCCGACACGTTCGAGACGAAGGACCTGGCATCAACCTGGCTGTCACGCCAGCGTGTGGCCATAGCCGATCGCAGACTCAACCCACAGGCGTCCGTGGAGACGTTCGGGGAGTACGCGCAGGCTTGGCTTGATGGGCGAGACTTGAAGGAGTCCACAAGGACGCTGTACCAGCGACAGTTGACGCGTGACCTGTTGCCCGCGTGGGGGGACGTGACCTTGGCACAGATCACGCCGGCGAAGGTGCGCGCGTGGCAGTCGAAGTTGTTGCCGGACCGCCCAACGCAGAGAGCGCACGTGTACGCTCTACTACGCACGATCATGAACACCGCCGTCCAGGATGACTTGATCCAGGCGAACCCGTGCAGGGTGCGTGGTGCTGGTTCCACGAAGCGTGCGCGCAAGATCGTGCCCGCGACACTGGAGGAGCTGGATCTTCTGGTGGCACACACCCCGGAGCGTTATCGGGTGATGGTGTTGCTGGGCGCGTGGTGCCAGTTGCGTTTCGGTGAAGCGTCAGCGTTGCAGCGTGGTGATGTGCTGGTTGCCGAGCGGTGCGTTGTCCAGGTGCGTCGTGGCGTCACGTGGATGACGGGCACGCCGTTGGTGGACACGCCGAAGTCGGAGGCGGGTGTGCGTGACGTGGTGGCACCTCCGCATTTGACACCCTTGCTGAAGGCACACCTTGGCAGCGACCTCTTGGGGGTTGGGGCGCAGGGGTGGCTGTTCCCGTCGGAGCGGGATCCGAAGAACCCGGTGTCCCCGCATGAGTTCCGCCCGATCTTCGACCAGGCAAAGGAAAAGGCGGGGCGGCGTGACCTGACGTTCCACCAGCTCCGGCACACGGGCGCTGTGCTTGCTGCACTGTCGGGCGCCACAGTGAAAGAACTGATGGGGCGTCTGGGTCACACCACCCCGGCGATGTCGTTGCACTACCAGCATGTTGCGGCTGGTCGTGATCGCGTTGTCGCTGATGCGTTGTCTCGTCTTGCTACAGGTGTTGGATCGGAGTGAAGAGCCTCTCGACGTCTTCACGCTTGACCCTCACCCAGCGCTCTCCGACGCGGTAGGCGGGGAGTTTGCCTTCGGTGACGTACCGCCGCACGCTTCGGGTTGTGATCCGGAGCAGTGCGGCGGTTTCGTTGATGGTGAGGAACTCATGGTTGTCGGCCTTGGCGTGATTTTTGTTCATGCCTCATCCTCGCTATCGAGCTCCAGTGCGCGGGAGGCAACCCACGCGAAGCTCTTGTCCTCGGCCACCACCAGGTTGTCCTGTCGTCTGTCGATGGCGAGCCACCAGGTCCTCAGGCCCCCGGATAGGTCCTTTCGGACCCACACGTTTCCGGAGGGGGTCTGGTAGCCGCCGCCATCGGCAGGGTGCAACCCGTTCCGGCCGACTCGCCTCCTCGGCGATTCCTGCGCTAGCACGTTTCGCGTCACGCTTTCGGGGTTCACTTCCACCCTCTCTCTCGGGCCAGGTTGGTCACAGCCTCCACGATAGGGGCTGTGTTGATGTCAGGCGCCACCTCGGCGACGGCCTCTTCGATCTGCTGCCTCAGGTCCTTGGGTCGCTTCAGCGAGGAGGCCCGCCGGAGAACCGGGATGGCAACTTCTTCCATCTCCACGTCTCCGGCGGGCCTCTTGCTGCCGACCTGGACCAGCCAGGACTCAGCCACTTCGCTCCTCTCGGTCATGTGCCTTTTCCAGTGCTTCCTGGCGCGCTTTTGCGAGTTCACCGGCGAGCCATCGGTCGAACTGGGCCTTGATGCCCGGTCGCAGGCCCGGGATTGGCCAGTCGATGTCGCGGAGAAGTTTCTCCATCTCTGGATCTGGCGTCCGCTTGGCGTAGGAAGCGCATGCCGCCCCGAAGGCCATGTTGTTGCGCACCTGCTCTGTGGTTGGGGTGTAGCCGGTCCCGATTCCAGGCGCCTTGAGCGCCTCAGCCACCGCTTGGGCCTTGTCGAGCCGCCGTAGCATCGCATTGATGAGGATGGGACCGTCGTCGTAGCACTCCAAGAAGAAGGGGTGCTTGACGATGGTGCGCCATGCTGTGATTCGCTCGTCCTCGGGCGAGTTACGGGAGCAGCGAGGGTTGCCTTCGCAGGTGCAGTCGTACCCGCCACCCCAGATGGGCGGGCACTTCCCACAGCACTGGACCGGTCGGCCAGTCATGACTGCGCTCCTCGTGCGGCCTGCCACCCGGCGACAAAGCCGCTCACGCGGGCGCCCCGCAGGCTGGGCTCGAAGCCATTTTCCGCAAGTTTGTCGGCATAGGCGATGGCCGCGAGCCGACTGTCTTCGTTGTCCTTGGACTTCTGCAGCCTCAGCGTCAGTGCGTCCGTGCGAGCGTCCCAGCCCGCGTCGAAGCCGCGCGAGTACCCGCGCTGCTCTGCCAATTCCTGCAGGCGCTTCATGGCGGCGGTGAGGTCATCGGGGTCCAGGTCGTCAGTCACAATCTCTACCTCCCTTCAAGAGCGATGTAGTAGTCCTTGCGCGACTCCGTGACGCCGCAGGTGATGCACGCGGAGTACATTGTTGACCCCGAGATTGAGCCGTTAGGGCCGGGTCTGCCGTGCGCACGGAAGAAGTGCAAACGGCCGACCTGCCCGCAGCAGGAGGTGACCCGCTTGATGTGTTCCTCCTGCTCGGCAATGGCGGTCTCGACCAGGGTGTGCTCCTCTCGGTCGTCAGACATCTCGTACCTCCTTCCATTCGGTGGCCGTGACCTGACGGGTAACGACCACTGCGTCGGGTGCGGGCTTGCCCCGCTCCCGGTCCCCTGCGCGAAGCCGTTCCGCGTGCCCGAGTGCACCAGCCCTGGTGGGGTGTTCGGCGAGCATGCGTTCGCCGGAGTAGGGAAAGGTGAAGCGCACAGCCCACTCGGTGTAGACCTCGAAGCGATCAGACATCGTGGACCTCCTTCCATTCGGTGACCTCACGGGAGACGACTACTGCATTGCTGCGCACGACCCCGTCGTAGATTGTTGGATGCCCCGCGTTGATGCTGTCAGCGAACTCCTCGGCGCCGTCGGCATCGTGTGAGGTTGCGTAACCTACGCCGGGCCTGCCGAGACGGGACACGTCGAAACGCACACCCCACTGGGTCGTCGTCTCGGGCTGACGGGAGGCGAACCACGCCAGGGCGGCGTCGGTGAGCCTGGCGCCGACGCCGATGAGGTCGCCGTCGCCGATCGTGCCGTTCTGCCGCGCGGTGTCGAGCACGTCGTAGAGCACGTCGTCCAGCTCGCTCGCCAGAGACTCCCGGTCCTCGGCGGACGGGGCAGGGTCGCCCGTCCGCTCGGCCTCAGCGCGAGCGCGGAGCCATGCCTCGGCGATCGGATCGTCGTAGAGCGTGTCGTCGAGGTCCAGGAGCACGTCGTGGATGCGGTCGATGGTGCCGCCGCGCTTCTGTGCGGTCTGCAGGTCTGTGTCTGTCTCGTCGTACTGCTCGTGATCCTCGTAGGCGAGTGCAGCGATCCGCGCCAGGGCCATCCGGTAGCCAGGGCCGTCCTTGTCCTCCCGGTCCAGCGCGTCCACGTCGTCGGGGCGGTACAGGACCGTCACGGGTCCGTGATGCATGACGTACTCGGCGGTCACCCACCCGCTACGCCCCGCCACCAGGTACTCGCGCTGCTCGTCGTCACCGTCCACCACTGCGACTCGACCGTAGCGATCCGACACGACTGCGCCTACCGGCAGGGCGTTCAACTCTTCGAGGGTTCGGATCTGCTCGCTCATCGCCGGAACACCTCCCCGACGGGGGTGACCTCGGCGAGTTGCCACGCGCTGACGCGGTGGCGACCCACCCAGGCGCCGTCGGGAAAGATCCCCATAGGGTCGCCTTCGCCGTCGAGGATGGCGGGCACGGGCGGCTCCTGCGCAACGCTGCCGACCTCGTGCACGAGGATCACGGTCCCCGGCTTGGTCGGCAGGGCGGGGGTCGGACGCTCGGCGGAGACGAACTTCGCGACGGGTCCCGGCCCCCGGTCATCGGAGCGCAGCAACCAGCCCGCCACGGACAGCGCATTGTCGCTGTCGCCCGCGTAGCACGGACCGGTGTACTCATGACCGTGGTGGCGCCAGGTGACGATGTCACCGGGGCGGACGTCGGCCAGGTTGGTAATCTTCATGCTTCCTCCATCTCGTTGAGAAGTTCATTGGCGCGGACCACGCCATCGGATGTGAGCTGCCGGCCGCGGGCACATACCTGCACCAGCCCCTTCTGAATGAGGAGCTTCTCGGTGTGTCGAGGCGGGGTTGCCTCGTTGAGCGCCTGGGCGATGGTCTTCTCGCCTGCGGTGAAGTTCGGCGCGTAGAAGAGCTGCATCAGGTAGTCCTGGGCGACCCTGTCTAGCCCGTCGGGGGTCAAGCCGGACCAGGTGAACATGTCGTCCATCGGGAAGTCGCTGACCCCGTCCCAGTCCTGCCCCGACCCGATGACGGATGTGAGCAGGACCCGGGCGAGCTGGGTGATCTGCCGCGGGTTGCGGTTCGCGGCCTCGACGATGGCTTCGCGGTTCCACTCCCCAGGGGAGTGCAGGCCCACCTCGGAGAAGATCCGCCGCGCGTTGAGGTCGAAGATCTTGCCCGCCTCCTCGGCTGTGTAGGACTCCAGGACGGGCTTGACGGTGAAGCGGGACAGGATCGCCTCGGGGAGCTTCTGTGCGTCGGTCGACGCCGCGATGACAGTGATGCTCGGGACTGCGGTCACTCCCTGCGAGGTGACGATGACGCCGTCCTGCAGGAATGGGAGCAGCCACTCGGCCTTCGCCTTCCCGCCAGCGACCGCGTTGTGGATCTCGTCCCAGAAGAGGATGTCGCCGTCCTGCATCCCGTTGAGGATGCGGACCGCGTCGGAGACCTCGACGACGCCCTGGACCTCCACGAGGCCGGCGTCCATCTCCTGGGCGATCAGCCGGGCCAGCGCGGACTTGCCGATGCCGGCCTGGCCGGAGGCGATCAGGACGTGGTCCATGCGCTTGCCGCGGGCCTTCGCGGTCACCGCGGACGCTCGCAGGAACGCCTTCGCCTCGGCCTGCCCGACGTAGTCGCTCCAGGTGCGCGGGTAGTCGGTGCCGTCGAACAGCGCCTCGCCTCGCTTCGGGGTTGCTACCGCAGCCTGGCGCTTGCGGATCATGTCTCGGGTCGTGCTCATGTGTCTCCCTTCAGGAGGTTGCCAGCGAGTGCGGCGAGGGACGCCTGGGCGACGTCGGCCGCCGCGCTGACGGTGATGGTCTGGTCGTTGAGGAGGTCTGCGTAGTCCTGGGCTCGGCCCGTGAGCTCGTCGTAGCGGGCCCGGAGTTGGGAGTAGACGAGGGGGCTGACGTTCTTCTTGCGCGCCTCCTGCATCTTCGTGACGAGGTCGGCCATGTCGGTGGCGTGCTCGTCGGAGAACGCCTCCAGGAGTCGCTCGCGCTGGTTGGCGAGGTCGACGAGCGGGATGAGGTCGACGCGGCAGCCTTCGAGCACGCTGATCGCGTCGGCGAGGCCGTGCAGCTCTTCTGCGTGTGCCACGGGCACGAAGTTGACGCTCGGCTTGAGCTGGATCGCCTGGAGGTGCTTGATGTAGTCGAGCAGGAGGGTGCGGACCTTCACGCCATCCAGGGATGAGCGGAACCGGTCGAACTTCGTCTTGATCTGTCCCACCATGTGGATGACACGCTCACGCTCGATGGGGACGAGCTTTGGGTCGACGACGAGCTGGAGCCGGGCGCTGCTCTCGTCCACCCGGTCGCCGACGCGGGCGGCGCGGAACAGACGGATCTCGCCCAGCCGCTCCCACTCGTCGAGGGTGTCGTGGACGTCGTCCCGCTTGTGTCGCATGATGACGCGGAGTTCAACCTCCGCGTTCCGGGACTTCGCCTCTTCGAGGCGTGCAACAGCGGTCACTCCCTGCCCGAGGGGCCAGGAGGACCGCTCGTGTGCACGCGTTGCCTTCTTGAACGCGTCGATGGAGCGCGACGGCTGGGGGATGCGCTTGACGTCGAGGCCGTTCTTCTGGAACGCCTCCACGAGCGCGTCACGGTCGTGGGCCCCGTCGACCCCTGTTGTGAGGGCCAGGTAGCCCAGCAGCGCGTCTTCGGGCAGCCGCCCGGATGAGTCCAGGTATGTACGCAGTTCGCTCACTGTCGCCTCCTTTCGGGCGCAACAAAAAGACCCCCCGGGCTCTCCGGGGGGTCTTTCAGGGGGTGGGGTCAGTCGACGGGGCGCAACCAGGGGCTGTCGGCCTCAGTCGCCCACGTCGAGGCGTCCACCTGACCGGTCACGGCCACCTGAATGGCCCAGGCGATGATGTCCACCAGGTGGACCGGGGTGAGGTCGCCACCTCGACCAGACGTGCGCACCACATCGAACGGGACCCGGTCCAGGGCCTCGATCGCAGCCTGCACCCGCTGCCGCGCTGGCTGGTTGAACTGGGCGAAGTACCCAGCGCTCTCCAGGGCGTCGTACACATCGGGCAGGGTGCTGATGACTGCCCGCTCACGGTGGAGTGCCCGCGGGGTCACATCCAGGCCAGTACCGGGCTTCAGGGCCTCCGGGGCGTGCGCGAACAGGGACGTGAGGAGCGCGTCCGCGTTCGCGTTGACGATGTCCACGTCCAGCTCGGACAGGGGCCGGGAGCCGATGGCCCGTAGGTTGCGGGCGAAGTCCTCCGCGCGCTGGGCGAGCTCCTCGTACACGATGCCTCCGACTGCTGTAGTCAACTAGGTCTCCTTTGCCAGTAGAACGTTAGGGGGTGGGTCAGGCGTGCTGCATGTCGGTCAGGTAACCAACTCGGGTCATGCCTGCCGCATGATGTCCGCCGCCTGGGTGACGTCCGTGAGGTCCGCCACCGTGCGGACGTTGTCCGCGATCTGCTGCAGCGAGGCCGGTCGTCCGCCGTATCCCGATGACACGTAGATGCCGTAGCACCGCACGGCCAGCCGGTTGCGGGTCTCCATCCACTCGTCCTGGAACGAGATGGCGGGGGCCTCTCCGTCTGTGACGAACACAATGTCCGGCTTGTGGAGAGTTGACGCCTTCACGAGGTCCAGTGCGCGACGCAGGGGCTTCTCGAACGACGTGCCGCCGTTGAGGAATCCCTCCGCCATGTCGAGGACCTGCTCGCGGATGACCCGCCCGCCGGGGAAGGAGAACTCCCTCAGCGGCTCGTAGTTCGAGCCGAAGCCGATGTAGTGGAAGTCCCGCTTCTGCCGGGTGGCCTGGTCCAGGAGCGCCAGCGCTAGGCCCTTCGCCCACATCTCGCCGGCCCCGCCCATCGAGCCGGACTCGTCTGCCACGACGATGATCGGGCCCTTGCCGTCACGCTCACGACCGCGGAGCTTCTTGATGAGCAGCCCACGCTCGACATACCGACGCCAGAAGTCCTTCCTCGTCTCGTCCGATGCGAGCGAAATCATCTCCTGGGTCGTCAGCCGCGTGAGGTCGTCGCCGAGTTCGACGCCAACCACCTCGTCTGAACCGTCCACGCTGCGCCGCCGGTACTCCGCCGACGCGAGCTGCTTGAACGCTCCGATGAGCTGGGCGAACTTCTTGAGCTTGGACCCAGACAGCCGCTTCGCGAGCGCCGCCCGGTCCTTGAAGTTCATGCGCCGCAGGTCGCCGGGCTCCACCCCGTATGAGGACGCAGTCTCGCTCTCCTCCTCTGCCTGCTTGGTGGCGTCGTTGATGGCCTTGCGCATCTGGCTGCGCGCAGCCGCCGATGCCTGCTGCGACTGCTGCTGGAGGTCCTCCAGTGCCTGCTGTGCCTGTTGTGCGGCCTGGTCGGCTGCGTCCTGGTCTCCACCGTTCGCAGCGTCTTGCTGTGCCTGCCGCGCGTCTTCCACGGCCTGCTGTGCGGCGTCGGCTTGCTCCTTGAGGTCCGCGGCCTTGCTGAGTGCGTTCTCGACAGCCCCCTCCAGGGCCATGAAGCCCGCGGCGGAGGCGTAGTTGTCACCGACGGTGTACTCGCGCAGCCGCTCCAGCTCGGGGAGTCTTGCGACATCCTCGATGACCTGCCGGTTCGGGATGTGCGTCGCCTTCATGTGCTGCGGGTCCCGGAATGTGGGGTCCCCCTTGGCCAGCAGGTTGAAGGCGTCCTGGGTGAAGTCCTCCGCGTAGTCGTAGTTCTGCTGGAGCTTCTTGACGATGTCGTCGAGCGTGGACGACTCCTCACGGACCTCGTCCCACATGGCCTTGTCGAACCGGTCATGTGGGACGGCGTCCGTGTGCTCCTGGTCGGGGTCGAGGAAGTCGAACATCAGAACGAGCCCGGCTCGGTGGAGTCGATCCCCAGCAGCGCCAGACCCTCCCGGCGGATCTGTCCGGTCATGCGCTTCACCTTTGTGAGCGTCGGGGAGTCGGGCGACTTCTTGAGGAGCTCGGCCACCTTCTTGTCGACCTTGCCAGCCTTACCGTTCGCCTCGGTGATGAAGGCTGCAAGGTTCGCGCCCGCCTCACCCTTGCGCGCTGCGATCTGCTCTAGCAGCTCCTGGACCGAGTCCAGCAGCTCCAGTGCCTCCTCCTCGACGGGGGAGGCGACCGAGAGGATGGTCCGCTCGACCTTCTTCTTCTGGGCGAGGTCCTCCCACAGCGTGTAGCGCAGTGCACGCAGGTCGTCGACCTCTGCGATGAGGCGGTCCGCGAGGAACGCGGAGGCCCGCACCACGGACATGCTGGCTCGCCAGCGTCGGTCGGAGACCGTGATCCCCTCCTTGCGCAGCGCGCGCCGGATCTCCAGGACCCCGTCGAGGACGTTGTCCGGGACGATGACCTGCGCCACCTGGGTCACGGCCTCGTTGAGGTCGTCGTAGGTGAGGGTCGTGCCGACGCCGTCACGGTTGGGGCGCTCCATGAGCTCCTTGAAGTGCGCGTCCGACGACAGGTAGTCCACCGTGGAGCGAACCAGGAACCGGTCCCACAGCGCCGCTGCGTCCTCCGACTCGCCTGCGGGGTGCTCGTTCGACGCAGCGAAGATGCTGTGCAGCGGGATCGGGTGCGCGGATCGCCCGTCCACCACCTCGTGCTTGAGGCGCTCGTTCGCCGCCGCGAGGAGGTCGTGCCCCAGGGTCGGGGACATCTTCCCGGCCTCGTCCAGGAACGCGAAGTGCGCCGTGGTGAGGAAGCCAGCGTCCTTGCGCCGAAACTCGCCCTTCTCGGACAGTAGGGGCAGATCGTAGGGGCCGAGCACGGCCTGATCGGGTCGGTTCTTGGACAGGAGCTGCTCGAAGTAGGCGGCCCCTGTGATGCGGGACGAGAAGTCCCGGACGATCTCGGACTTCGCCGTGCCGGGGGGGCCCAGAATGAACGCGTGCTGCCGGGTCAGTGCAGCGAACAGCATGCCGTCGATGACGTCCTCACGCTCGTAGAACGCCTCGTTCAGCTCAGCGCGGATCCTCCCGAGCGTCGTTGCGGTGCTCATGGACCTCCTTCGGGTTTGTGGTGTTCTTGGGTGCGGGGATGATGTTCAACCGCTTGATGCGGTGGTTGGGCAGCGGTACGTCGAAGGTCAGAGCCATGTGCGCCCCTCGTCGTGCGCAGACCATGCGTCCTCGACCACGCGGTCCTCCTCGTCGGAGAGCCACTGCTCGAAGAGGCCGTCGTCGCGTGCGTACTCGCGGGCGAGCTCCTCGTCGTCGGACTCGTCCCACTGCCGGGCGAGCTCTTCCTCGTCGGGCTCGCCCTCCATGTACAGGGGCCAGCCGTCGGTCTTCTCGAAGAACTTGGACTCCTCGGCGAGGGAGTTGGTGATCCCGTCTGCGATGTTGTTTGTGATCTCGTCTGCGATGTTTCCCATCAGTCCTCCTTGCCAGGAAACTTGGGTCGCGTCGCGATGCACTCGAAGCTCTCCTCAGGAAAGGAGAGATCAACCACCCATTCTCGACCGTTGCTGCGGTCGACAACTTCATAGACGGCGGCCTTGGCGCGCTCGCCGGCCCAGTCGAGAAAGGACTGAACCGCCTCCCGGGGTGTGATCCCGACGGGGTCAAAGATGTCGACGGTAAGGGACACCTTGTACTCGGTCCCCGTGTGGTTGCTCATGGTGCTCCTTTCAAGAAAGGGGGAGGTCGGCGAGTTGCTCGACCTTTGCGTCCGTGAGGACCAGGTCGCTGCGCACGCCCATGTAGACAGCACTGCGGAGTCGGTTGTCGGCCGACCTGCCGAGGGCCTGCACCTCCACGAGGAAGGGCTTGCCGGCGCTGAGCGACTCCCGCAGGGAACGCTCCTCGTCTACGGTCCAGCCCGTGCCGACCCGACCGATGGGCACCGGCCGAAAGTCGTCCAGCAGGGCGAGCTCGATGCTCAGGCCCCTCGTGGACCCTGCCCCTGCTGCGATGGCCGTGACACGGCGCAACGCCTTGAACTTGATCCAGGACTCGCACCGCTTGCCGGGGATGTACAGCGACGACTTCTGCTTGACGACGATGCCCTCGCCGCCAGCCTCGACGACCTCGCGCCACAGCCCGAGGGTGTCCTTCGACGCCTTGACGGGGCGGATGTTGCGTCGCTTGCGGAGGATCCCCTCCAGGAGGACTCGGCGCTGCCGGTAGCGGATCTTCGTGAGGTCCTGCCCGCCGCACGACAGGATGTCGAACGCGCGGAACTCGCACGGGTCGGCCTTCGCGGCCGTGTCGAATCCTGATGTGCGCTTGTCCCGCTTCAGCACCGTGCTGAGCGTGCCGTCACGGGGGACGATCTCGCCGTCCAGGACCATCGCACTGAGTCGCTGCCGGGCGATCTCCGGGTACTTCTCGGTGACCTCCACGCCGTTGCGGTTCCAGATGCGACAAGAGCGGCCGTCCGATTCGACGACCGCTCTGATTCCATCTTCCTTGACCTCGGCCATCCAGTCGGCCCGTGAGGCGATCTCCGTCAGGAGGATGGGCCGCCTACCACTGGCGCCGGTGCTCGGCACCGCCAGCATGGGGGAGTAGGGGCTACTCATTTGCCTTCCAGAGGAGGTTCGCCAGCGTGGTTGCGTCGTCACCCTCCAGCAGTGGGACGTGGATGATGGGCCCGCCGCGGAGGAAGACTCTCACGTAGTTGAGGCCCAAATCGATTGCGTCCACGGCCCCGGCGCTCAGCCAGACACCGTTGTAGCGGATGTACCGGTTCGTGGTGCTAGACCACATCTATGCCACCTCCTTCTGAGTCTCCGCACTCGTGCTTGTTGAGTCGCCGCTGGATGTACAGCAGCTCGGAGATCGGAACCATGTAGTACGACGGGATGAACATCGGCCTCCCCTCCACAACCAGTCCGTTGTGCACGGCGATGACGACGGGAATCAGCTCTTCCGGGTCGCCCTCAAGGTCGGCCAGGTCAGCGGCCGTGGGCTCGGAAATATTCACCCCGGTCACGGTGCGCGCCCCTCAGCAATGAGGGCTGCGTAGAGCGCGCCCGAAAGGAACGCCTCGTTCATCGCCTGGCGCTCGCGAAAGCTGAAACCCTCGTCCTGCCACTCTCCCCGGAGGAACCCCGCCTGATCTTCGATCAGGTCTTCAAAGTCGTGCGGACGCTTCCAATTGCTCATGTAGTGATGACCTCCTTGTTGAGTCGGACGCGGAGTCGACCAATGCACGCCTCGTCGTTGCACACGTAGCCGGTGATGACTGAGCCGTTGGCTGGGATGGGGATCCGGGACTTCGCCAGGGGGCGCTGGACGGTGCCGCAGAAGTGACACTGCGGGCCGTGGGGGATCACTTGACCAGATCCATGAAGTAGCGGTACGCCTCGCGGCCCGTCACGAAGTGCGTGACGTCCTCGTGCTCATCGACGACATCGAGGGCGTATCGGTGAACGACAACGGTATTGGGCTCGTCGTCTGGACCCCACGAGTCGTGCATCTTCACGTGCTGGTTCGCGTCGTACCACGTGGGCCCTCCCAGGACCATGAGCCCACCCGCGTAGTGCTTGACAAACGGCATGATCTCGTACGAGGAAAGGGTCTGTGCGCAGATCGGGTTCTGTGCGCTGAATGCATCTACCTCGTTCACGCGCTCACCTTCTTCCTGGATCGGGTCGGCTTCTTCGTGGAGGCCACCTGTGCGGCGAGCTTCTCCATCAGGTCAGAAACGTTCGTCGCGGCGACAGTGGTCGAGGTGTCGGACTTGCCGACAACCGGCCGGCCCTTGATGAGGTCAGCCAGGCGAGACTCGACGTCGTCCATGTAGACCGCCGGGTCGTAGTCGCCCACCGTGAGCACCTGCTCAGCGAGAGCGACGAGTTGGTCGTTGCGCTCCAGCGCCACCTCGGGCGCCTCACGGACGTTGGCCGCGTTGACGCGCTCCTGAAGAACAAGGACGCCGCCGTACTGCCGCAGCCGGAACTGACCGACCGACGAACGGGGAGTCCAGCGCGCCATGAACGCCAACTCGGGGTGGTTGGTCACCAGCGCCAGGAGGGTGGTGTACGCGGCCTCGTGCCCCGGCTCCGGGGTGAGGTGGTACATCTTCTCCCCGACGGCGGTCAGGACCTCGACCTGCTCGGCGGGGTGGACGGTAACGTCGGCCTTCTTCTTGAAGCGGTTCGCGACCTCGGCGAGGACGTCCAGGTCCTCTGCCTCCAGGACCACCAAGCCGTCGTCAACGGGGCGAGCCTTCTTGAGTTGCTGGAAGGGAACCTCGCCGTGGGTGGGGCAGACCCTGGGCTGCCGGATCTGCGTGGGCTCGTGGTCGAGGTCGCACACCATCACGTTGCCGGACGCGCGGGGCTTGTCCAGGGCGGCGAACATCGAGACCGATGCAGAGATGAGTCCCATGCTCAGGGCCACACCCTGAGCGACGCTACGTGGCGCCATTCTCGCCTCCTATCAAATAGTTGATGCTGTCGTCAACGTGCACATGCGCAACCACCACGCCTGAGTGTGATTCGCCGGTCTCGGCTGACGCGAGAGGCCAAATTCGGTATGCATCAATTCCATCACCGAGATGCATAGTAACGGCGTACCCATGCCAGTAATCCGGGGGCACTAGTTCGCGCTGGCCACGGACCGCCGCGCGGGCGACTTCGATTGCCTCATTCAGGGTGGCTGACATTGCACCTCCAATCTCTCGTTGGGCACAAAGAAGCCCCTCGTCCCGTAGGGGACGAGGGGCTTGAAGGGCTGAGGGGGGTGGCGCTACGGCGCGGGCGGCGGATCGGGAAGGACGACGGACAGGTTCCCCCGCACGATGGAGCCAGGGTTGGCGCGCTTGATCTCGTGGACAGCGCTCCAGTCGGCATTCTCAAGCTCTACGTACTGTCCGGAGACGATCGCGGCCGGCACGGAGGCGTCGCTGCTCGTCCACACCCGGGTCGTCCAGACCAGGCCTGGCTGGTGCTCGCTGCCCGCCTGGTTGGCGTCGATGACCAGGTCGTCCCTGTGGCCGCTCCTGCGGACCAGGTGCTGAAGGTGCTCGGGGATGTGCACGGGGGGCCTCCTTCGTCGTCTAGGGCTCTCGTGGTGATCGTAGGGGAAGTGTGCCCCGTCCCGGGGGTCACACAGGGAGCGGGTTGCCCACCAGGCTCGGGTCGTTCACGGCCGCGCTCAGTTTCTGAAGCAACTGAGCCGCCGTGTGGTGGTGCATGTAGATGACCAGGGAGCCGTAGTGGATATGCACCTGAAGGTCCCCGAGGACGGGGTCGCCCCGGTTGGAGACGTTGTTGACGGTGGCGCTCACGTGGTCGCCTTCGGAGGCATAGACGGTGAACGAACCCTGAAGGCTCACACCGGAACCTCCTCTCTTTTGTCCACGGCGATCTGCCAGCCCGCAGCCAGAAGGGCGAGCTCGTGCTTGTTGTAGTGGTGGTTGCAGAAGTGCAGTTCCAGGTTGTCCTGGGTCATCACCACGTAGGCGACGACGGCCGGCCCGCACCGGTCACAGTGAAGGCGTGCGGTCACTCGTCATCCTCCCCGTCAACCGCGGACACGGTCTCGGCGTGCTTGTCGCAGACGCGAACCCACACCTCCACGCCCACCGGCATTCGGTTGATGTCGCACACCTCGTCTGTGGCGGGTGCGCCGCACACTTCGCAGGCCTCGACGGGCGTAGGAATGTCACCGTAGTCAGCACGCTCGAAGAGGTTGCGGATCGCGTCCAGCACTGTATCCCCGAAGCCGCTTGCCACGACGCTGCCGTCCACGGTCGCCGTCCACGGGGCCTCCGGGCAGGACTCGCGGTCGTAATCGTCCACCGTGATCGTGTAGGTGATCTTCGCCATGGCTCAGTCCTCCAGCAGGGAGGCGGCGACCTCGGACCAGTCCACCCGCCACAGGGAGCCGACCTCGACCATCATGCGCCGCAGATCCTCGGGCTGCTCGGTGTCGAACTCGCACCGGTACCAGTAGGGGTCGAAAAGCGCCTTGACCAGGTCCTCCACCTCCTCGGCCACATTTTCGTCATCGCCCGCCCACTGCCGTGCGTTCTCCCGGAAGAGCTCGTACAGGCCATGGTCGTTGTTAATGTGCAGCGCGAGGGCCCACGTCTCGCGGTTCGCCCAGCCCTGGTATGTCTCGTCGCTCACAGCCCCTCCCTCACAATGTGATAGCCGCAGATGTAACGCGGCTCAACGGAACCTGAATAGACCTCCACGAGGTCGTCGGAATGGTGCGAACTGACCGAACTATCGCAGGTCACGGACGGCCTCCTTTCAGCCAGTCGTCCAGGTAGGACTGGATGGCGTTGCCCCATGCGATCCATTCATCATGGCTCATGGGACCCCCTGCGGGACCTGGCTCGCGGACACAGATGCCGCCGTATTCGTTCGCATCCGTGTAGTCGTGGAGCGAAGGAAAGTCCGGAATGTCCGGGGGGACAATTCCCCGGCGAATGTCGTAGCGGATCTCGCCCTTTGCGCGCTCGATCGCGAGGTACAGGCCAGGGAAGTCGTACCCGTGGCGCAAGGAAGTGTCGCGGCTCATTCGAGAGCCTTTCCGTGGGAGATGGGAAGCCTCTCGTCGAGGTAGGCGATGAAGCGCTGACGTTCCTCCCCGTCGACCTCCTCGGCGAGGAAGTCCCACGCCACCTGGTCCAGAGCGGCGTAGTTGTACCCGCGCCCCCAGATGAGGGTTTCTACAGCCTTTTCGAGGTCACTCATTGGCCTCATCTCAAGGTCACCCACTGGACACCTCCGTTCCGAAGTATTCGGCCGCCTTTGCGGGCGTCCAGAGGAGGGCAATGGCACGATCGCGCACATCGAGGTGGTAACCCCAGGCCTCCTCATCGCCCCCGTCGTCATCCTCAACGAGGTAGAGGAGGTAGTCGCGCACATCCTCCGGAAGGAGGGCGTAGATGAGGGCTGCACGGTCGTAGTAGGCGTCCAGCATGGTCTCGGGGAAGTCCTGGCTGACGCCGACCTGGGCCTCGACACTGACGATGTCGCCAAAGTCACCGGCGAGGGCCGGAATGGGCTCGCAGATGATGAGCCGGAAGGGCGGCAAGGTGCCGTCGGATGCGGCCTCAGGAACCACGGTCATGACTCCTCCTCTTGGTAGCGCTTGAAATCCCATAGCGCCTCACTCACGGCATACTCATAGCCGATGAGTCCCCAGCACGAATCCACCTCGTCCCACGCCTCCTGGTCGGTCTCGCGGAGAATGTCGCCAGCGAGGTTGGTGACGATGACATGCTCGGTGACCTTGCGCTCGATCACGTAGCCGTAGGTGTCGCCCGCAGCCCACTTCCCATACTCGGAAATTTCGGCTGTAGTCGTCTCAGGACCCATCGGAGCCCCGATATTCTCGCAGAGTTCCGGGTCGGAGTACCAGACAAGGCCGTCCTGCTCGATCACACCCAGGTCCCAGCCGTGGAAGATCCGCGCCCACCGGGCGAAGACCTCCCGGGCCTCGGAGAATCGGTCGGCGAAGTACTCATAGGCATACCCGAGGGAGTTGTGGTTATTCTCGTAGCCCTTACGCGACTCTCCAGGCTTGAGGCTGTTCCAGGGGAAGGCGGAGGTGACGATGTATGACGTGGCGACGTCGTAGTCGAGGCGCGGGTTCTCAGTGTTCTCGTCCTGGTGCAGGATGAGCCGGTGCGCGTCTGTCGCTTCGAGGAGGTAGGCGTCCGCGAACACGTCAGCGCGCCCGGAAGGGGTAGCGGAAGTACCTGCCCTCATGGAAGCCGTAGCGAACGGGGTCGAGCTCGTGCGCGCGGGCCTTGCGACCCATGCGGGGGTTACTGACCTCCTCGCGAATGGCGGAGTACGCCTCCTGCCGGCGCTTGGCGTCCGCGCGGCGCTCCTGGCGCCGTGCGGGGGAGTTGTTCTTGGGCATGGGAAGTGCTCCTCTCGTCGGAGGCGAGTAGAGGGCCGCCCCCCGCCGGTGTCAGCGACGGCGGGGGGCGGCGGTGTGGCGCGCTCGTGCTAGCGCGCGTTCCGGCGGGAAGGTGCCGGAAGCTGTGAACCACTAAAGGCAATCAGGGCATTGCAGGGTCTTCTGGCAGTGCGCATTCTTCGCAAATGACGAAGACATGAATCGCATCACCGATGTTGATCACCGCCCGACCCAGAAAGTAACTGTGGCCACAATCCAAGTGGTGGCCGTAGAAAGTCGCCATCGGTCAGTCCTTCGCATTCATCGCGGCCACGCCCCACGCCAGCGCGGCGTCGTCGAAGCGGAGTCGCATTTCGGGCGGGCCGTATGCGCGCCAGGTGGCGAGATTGGCGCGCATCCCGGAAGGGCGCGCCTCGTGGCTCCAGACCAGGGCCTCGTCGGCCTCGTCGCCGCGATGCAGGTGATCGAACGGTGCGATGCCCTCGCTCGTGTCGAAGTCGCTCACGGCGGCGTTCGGCTCGACGAACAGGTGGCAGTCGGCGCACTTCTCGTAGAAGTACGTACTCATGGTGTGACCTCCTCCAACTCGTATTGAAGAATGGAAAGTTCGTCGGAGTACTGGTACGCCCACTCCACGACGTACAGCGGGAAGCCGTACGGGTCGGAGTCATAGCCGAAGGGAACCGCGTCCATCATGAAGTATCGGTAACGGCCCGCGTCGTCCAGGAGGAAGGACAGGAAGGCGGCGAATGCTCGGCGGAGCACGTCCTCTTCGGTGACACCCCCGATGAGGGGTGCGTAGAGATCGTCACCCTCGTGGGACTCCTGCCCAGGGATGTCGAAGTGGTAGCGGAAGCCCAGCGCGCCGCGGTCGTCCCACTTGCCGGAGAAGCCCAGGCTGATCCAGCCGTCGCCGACGCGAAGTCCTGGCATGAGGCGCGGGCTGATCTGAAGCGGAAAGTTGAGCCTCACGTGAACCACCTCCCGACGATGACGTAGCCATAGTGATCGGAGTAGAACTCCGCATGGCGCTCGCCGATCCAGCGAATGATGGTGGCGCTGAAGTAGGAGTCGGTAAGGAAGCCATCCCAGCCCTTGAACTCGTGGTCATCCGAAAGGCCGGAGACCCCCTCGAACTCGCCGAGGTGGTACCACGAGCCTCGGTAGTGGAAGAAGTCGCTGCCGTAGCGCTCCTCTTCGTCCAGGTAGTCGAAGTCTGGCTTGACGTCGGCAGGAAGGCCCTGCCAGGACACCAGCGGCCGGGCGTGGCCGTTCGTGATGATGGTCATGGTCATGCGCCCTCCGTTCTGGGAAGGAGTTGGGCGAGGAGAGGCCGGTCGCAACTCGGGCACCTTGAAGATGTGCTCAAGCCGCCGGAAGTGTGGAGGCTGCCACATTCGCAACGGAAGAACCGGGGGAGTGTGAAGGCGCGCTCATTCACGCGAAGACCACGGCCTTGTGACGACCGCCGCCGAGGGTGGAACCGCACCCGTCACACCGGCGCCACGAGAAGTAGTCGCACTCATCCTCGTCGTCGCCGCACGCGAGGGTCAGGCCGATGGCCAACTCGCCCCACTGCTCCACCTGCGCGTCGGCAATTTGCTGGCCACGGTCCGTGCCGTCGTCGATCTCGCCGTTGGCGATGACCAGGGCGCATTCGTCGCAGACCATGAGGTTGTCATAAAGGATGGCAGTCATCGCGTCACACCCCCACCGAGGCGAAGGTGGCCGTGCCGGGGAAAAGCCGGTTCCAGCCCGAGAGGTGGACGTCACCACCGAGGGCGAGGCGTGCAGCAGCCTCGGCGTACTTGTAGCCGTGGCTGAGCTCGACGACGACCCGCTCGGCTGCGGGGTAGAGGTACGCCCGGCCGCGCAGGTAGTTCACCGTGCGCACGTCCAGCGCCCCGGAAGGGTCGACGTGGGACGGAAGGGTGGGGTCACCCTTGCGCGGGCTCATCGCAGCTCACCCGTGGCGTACTTGAAGCGGCGGACCTCGCGCCGGCGCAGGGTCTCCTGGCGGCCGTCGATGGTGCGCTTGTGCGTGGCGAACTTGGCCATGATGACTCCCTGAAGAGATTGAAGGAATGGTGGTTGTTCCCCTGAAGGAACAAAAGCCACCACGACCCTGCATCCACCTTGCCGCCCATTCGCAGGGGGGAGTGGTGGGAGTCGTTCGTGGTGGCGATGAACTGTCAGGAGTGGGTGCTGCCGTAGGTCTCCGCCCTGAGGTGGGCCCAGACCAGGAGGTCCGGCAAGTTCTTGCCGGGGGTTGCGTGGCGCCCATGCTTGGCGGCCGCGTCGAAGCGGCGCCTGGCCTCGGCGAGCGGGAAGTCGATGTCGTCGTCGTCGTAGGCGGCGACGTAGCCGTGGGCGTTGACGCCCGCGTCGCCCGGGGCGCGGAACCAGCGCGGGTCGTCGTACGCGGCGTGCTTCGGGACACGCATGGCAGCTCCTGAAGAACTCGAAGGGACGCGATTCCTGCTAGCGCAGGAATCGCGTGAGGGAAGGCGGGGTTGTCCGACCCGACCCCCTGCCTGAAGGTGGCAGGGACGCACCAGGCCAAACGGCTGTTTAGAGTCGCCTGGTCGACTGTCTGAAGGGTGTGGTTACGCGCCGATCCACCGGTCGGACGGCTCCCACGGATCGGTGGCGTCCGACAGGTCGTCGAAGTCGCACGTGAGGGCGATCCAGAAGAAGCCGGGGCCGTCGCGGTAGGAGCATTTGGGGCAGTAGGCGTTGACGTAATGCATGAGGTAGCGGTGGCCGCGCGCAACTGCGTCGTCGTCGATCACAGCGCGATCCACCCGTTGCCCTGAAGAACGCCCGCGGCCCACGGGTCGTCGGTCCAGCCAACGGCCTTACCGGTGGCGACACTGAAGATGGTCACCGGCTCGCGGAGCTGTGGCTGCGTCGGGGTGCGCATCACACACGCTCCACCGTGTAGCCAGCCTTGCGCCACTGGCTGACGACCTCCGGGTCGTCCGTGGTCGCGAGGTAGCGGCCGGACGGGGTGAGGACGTTGTGCGGGACGATCTTCGGCGTGTAGGCGTCCGGCGCGGGCGCGGGGCCCTCCGGCAGCCATGCGTTGTCGAACATGGCATTCCTCCTGAAGGTCGGAGCTGTGGCAGCTCTGAAGGTGGGTCGTTCCTTGAAGGTGGACATGGCCGGCCCCCTGGGGGTTGGCGTGTGGCGTGGCGAGCTGGCAACCGTGGCTGCCGGCTCAGCTCGTGCCCGTGACCGAGTAGGTGGTGGGCCGACCGCGTCCGTGCCGCGTCGGCGCGTATGCGCTAGCGGCTACCCGCGCGAGTGCGCGGGAGTGTGTGTGAGGGACCGCGTCCCTCTCTCTCACCTACTAAAGCGTGAGCGTCCGAACCTTTCCGGTCCGGGGTGAGAGGGTTCGACGCGCTACCGCGCCCGTCCCTCTCATCTACTAAAGCGAATCCGCGCGGACCTTTCCGGCCCGGGGTGAGCGGGGACCGTGCGCGCGACCTACTGTCACGCGGCTTACCGTCCCGCCTCTCACCTACTAAAGCGGGCTCGCGCGAACCTTTCCGGTCCGGCGCGGGTGAGTCTGCGGGGACGTGTGAGCGTCGTCCGTGCGTCGCTCTCTCTCGTCCCTGCCTCACACACTAAAGCGGGCCCGTGCCGACCATTCCGGTGCCGCACGTGACCGCGTGCACGCCTGCCTGCGGGCACAGAAAAGGCCCCACCTACCGGAGTAGGTGGGGCCCGATCCGTGGGCCGCTAGGCGCCGATAGCGGCGTCTCGTGCGACGTCGGCTGCGAGTGCGGCCTCGCGTGCCGCGCGGTACGCGATCACCGCAGCGCGCTCGTCGGGCGTCGCGCGTCCGGCGGGCGCCCGCCCGGCCGTGCGGGCTGCGCGTCCGGCCGCGCGGGCGTCGGCCAGGCGACCGTAGGCGTCGGCCTCGCGACGCCACGCGGCGAGCGCGTCACGGATGGCGTCGCGGACGACGTACTCACGCTGCCCGCCGTCCGGACGGCCCACCGGCACGTCCGTAGGTCCGCCGATGAATCCGTCGTGCAACGGCCCGTGGTCGCGCGTGACCGTGGGCATCGGCGCGGCACTCTCACCCGCCAGCCGCTCACGGTCACGGTAGACGCCGACACCACCACCGGCGCGGACACCGGCACCGGGCGCGCCCGACATCGCGCCCGACCGCCCCTTGGCGCCCGTGTTGGCACGCGGCCCGCGCGGCGCCGACACCGTGCCCGCGACCCCCTTGACGTCGGTCCGCATGATGCCCCGCATGTCCGCGCCCGACAATGCGCCCGTGACCGCGCGGATCATCTCGACCCGGTCGGCGTCGCCCTGCCACCCGTAGCGACGGATCGTCGCGCCACCGTCAATGAGTACCGATGCCACACGCCGGTATGCCGTACGCCCGGACGGGTCCGAGACGATCCTCCCGGCGTCGTGAGCGCGGGACACGATGTCGTCCCGGCACGCCGCCCACATGTGCAGCGCGTCACGCACCCGCTGGCCGCGCGTGTCCCGATCCGTCGTGTCCGCGTGCGGCAGCAGGGTCCCCGTGGCAGGCATGCCGCCGCGCCCGATCGGGCAGTACGTCGCCCACACGGCCAGCCGGTACGCGGCCACGTCCCGCCGCGCGAGCGCCGCCCACGCCAGCGCGTCCACGTCCGCGTAGTGCACGACGACATCCGTCGTGCCCGTGCCCACGATGCCGCCCGCGCTATCCGGCGCCGACGGCAGATCACCCGTCATCTGCGCACGCTCCACACCACGGGACCGCAGCGTCCTTCCCTCCCACATGACGGCCTGCCGTGCCGCCGACGTGTCCGCCGACATGTCCGCACCGCGCGCCAGCAGATTCACGACGATGTCCTGCGACACATCGTCCGCCGTGAGCCCCGGCACGCCCGACGCCACCCGGTACGCCGTACGCCGCACGTACGTGTACAGGTCCGCCGACAGTCCCGCCGGTGCCACCGTGCACGTACCGTCGTCCGACCCCACCACTCGCGCCGACGCGTGCGCCCGGGCCATCGCCCGCCGCATGCCCGTCGTCCCGTTGTCCGCCTGCCGCGTCGCCTCGCGTGCCGCCGCGTCGGCGGTCACCACTGTTCCACGCATGGTCCCGTTCCTTCCCTATGTCCGGATCACCTGTTGTGACCGAATCACGTGCACTAGTGGTCCGCGACGACCGTGAGCACCTACGTGCCGCTAGTGCTGACCGTCAGCCGTCACATTCCGACCCATCGGCCGACGACCCCTAGTGCCCACACGATGCCGAGCACCGTGACCGGCAGTGCTGCGACCGCGACGACGACGACGACCTGGCCGATCCTGCGAGCAATGGCGAACATGGTTGGTTCCTCTCATCCGCGCACGCGTTGTGCGTGCACATACAGTGTCGGCCACATATAGCGACACCTAGAGCCCTAATCCGAGTTCGTTATACAACCGTGACCCAACATCACCCGTGACCGGTCCGCCCGAGCCGTCCCGAGCTGCGAGCTCTCACCCGCTACGACCGATACGTCGAGCCGGCCCCACCGTCATGTCCGAAACGCCCGACCAGCTCACATCCCCCCCGGTTAGTCGTGCAATGTCCGAAACAAGTGAAATTCCTAACGGCAGGTCTTCTCTCGCGATAGGACCGCCACGGATTTTCGATAACGGGTTCTTGCGCCCGCTCTGAGGGTGGCTTGTGGTCGTCGATGCCGGAGGCATCGTTGCTGGTGGGGTCTGATCGCCCGTGTTCTGGCGACGCTTGATCAGACTCGGGTCAGACTCTGGTGCCGCTTCCGAGATTCCTGCGCTAGCAGTAATCGTGGAGGGTTGCCCGTTCAGCCAGGGTTGACGGATGGTGGGTGGCGTTGGGTGCACGAGCGCCTCATGGCAGGCCAAGGAGTCAACGCCTCATCTCCGGCGAAGGCACATGCTAGGTCGGGCCCCTGGCCTGGCCGGAGGGTTCCTTTCCCCTCCTCAGGGAGTGACCTGCTCCGCGGCCAACGAGAGCCTCTCCGGGCTGTACGCCGGGGGGGCTTTCGTTTACCCTGGGGCCCTTCCCTCACGAAAGGAGATGTCATGGCGACGAGGGTCATCAAGCTGCTGACCGACGACCTCACTGGAGAGGAGGGTGCGACGACGTACCAGTTCTCTCTCGGGACCGCGAGCTACGAGATCGATCTGGCCGATGGTGGTGTAGAGCTGAGGAAGGCGCTGGAGCCGTTCATCGCTGCCGGCCGCCGGTCGTCGGCGGCGGCACGGTTCCGCCGGTCGGAGCCGGCGCCGGATCGCACGGAGTACCTCGCGAAGCTGCGGGCCTGGGCGAAGGATGCCGGGATCCACGTCAGTGCTCGGGGCCGTGTGCCGCGGGAGGTCGAGGAGAAGTACGAGGCTCACCTTCGCGAGCCGGTGAAGGCCGGCAAGCGCAAGTAGTTCTTCTCGCCCCACCGGGACGAATCCACTCACCCCGGGGCGCATGGTGTCAGCAATGAGACCGCGCGCCCTGGGGTGTTTTCGTGTGCTCTGGCCTGGTCCCACGGTTCCCCCCCGTGTCAAGCCGCGTCGTTGCGGCGGGGTGAACGTACGTCCTCCGATCGGCACAGCGCTTCACCCTCAAGTTCTGGTGGCAACGTGCCGAGTAGGCGCTGGACGTTTGCCCAGGACGTGTGGCCTGGCTGTGACCAGGAGGTCCACCCGTAGGAGTGAGCGCGGGTTGTGCAACGCGCGACACTCCATGCGTCTCGCCGCGATTCCTGCTAGCGCACGAATCGCGGAGTCGCGACTTCATGGCCTTCCACGCGGTGGACTTGGTGGATGGGACGCCGCATGAAGGAGCCACGGTTCGAGCCGACGTGGGGTGAGCGACTGTTCAGTCGGTTGCCGCGGAGCTTTGGCTGGATCCATTTCGCCACCCGTGAGGACTTTGAGCGCGGCGATGGGTCGACGTTCGTGCGCAAGGCGTACGTGGTGCCGGTCTTCGAGAACGAGTCGTCGCTCATCATGTTCCCTGGCATGTACATCCCCGGAACGAAGACGTTCGTGGAGTACATGAATCTGGATGCCCTGACGGAGATCATCGAAGAGGAGTGGGATGTCGACGGAGAGGATTGACCCGGATCGACCACTGCTCCCAGCCAAGTGGGCGGCGGCGAAGGCGGGCGACGACAAGGCTGTGGCCTGGCTCGTGGAGAGGTACCACTGGCTGGCGTTGAAGGTGGCGCGGGCGAAGAACGTGCCACCCCACTTCGACCGCGAGGACGTGGTGTCGTGGGCGAACTGGGGGCTGTTCGACGCCGTCCGGAAGTTCAAGCCGGAGGCGAACACGGACGGCAAGCTCCACGAGCATTTCATCGGCTTCGGGACGTTGCGGATCCACGGCGCGATCCTGGATGGGATGAAGGCTCCGGGTCAGTCCTGGGCAACGCGCGAGGTGTGGCGCCAGATGCGTGAGATGAAGACGACGACCGAGCTGCTGGAGCAGTCGCTGGGTCGGCCGGTGACTCGTCGGGACGTCGCGGAACAGCTTGGAGTGCCGGAGTCGTCCCTCCCGGTGTTCCAGCAGCAGATCCCGCTGACAGCGGTGGGTACGCCGAACGACGACGACATCATGGAGTACGACTTCTTCCATGACCCGGCGACCGCGGACGCTTCTGCGGAGGTCGCCGTGATGGTCCACCGGGTCGCAGCAGCCCTGGCGGCGCTGCCCGAGGAGAGTCAGGAGTTCCTGGCTGAGACGTATCTGGGTTCGGGTGTGGTGGACGCGCCTGCGGCTGTGCGCAAGCGCCGGCGCCAGGAATCACTCCTTGCGCTGCGTGACGTGCTGCAGCGGACTCAGGTCGATCCCACGAGGTAACCGGAAGGAGAACCGAGATGGCTAGACGCAGGCCGCAGGTGGTGCCACTGGACCCGCCTGTCGTGGATGTCGAGCAGGCTGTGGTGCTCACGGGGGACTGTGACGAGCCCCTGCCTGAGCGCGAGGTCGGCACTCACGTCGAGGAGGCTGTTGTCCCGTTCGAGGTTCGTCCCGACGGGTCCATTGCGCACTTCGCCCATGAGGCGGGGCGGGCTCAGCGAGAGATGGGGAGCTGATGACGGACTATCCGTACAAGGACACGACGAAGCCGGAGGTGACCGTCGGCCGGACTTCGCATGTCGGCGCGGCGGTCCTCAATCCGGGCTTCGCCACGGACCAGCCGGCTGACGTGCCGGGCCGGTTCCGGACGTACAAGCCGACCCTGGAGATCAGTGGTGGGTCGACGGTGGGGGTCGAGGAAGAGCTGGAGCTGACTCTCACGGCCACCTATGTCGACGCTCACGGTGAGGATGTGGAGGTCGACGCCACCGCGCGGGCGACCTGGTATTCGTCGGATGTGACGAAGGCGACTGTCGAGGCCGGCGTGGTGACGGGTGTCGCCGCGGGCTCGACGACCATCACGGCAGTGTTCGACGGTGTGACGCAGACGCAGGAAGTCACGGTGACCGCCGACTGACCTGGGAGGTGATCCCCATCTGCCTTGAGCCCCCGCTCGACGGGGGCTCAAGTGCGTGAGGGGTAAGTCGCTTCATGACGAGGCCCCGACTTCGGTCGGGGCCTTTGTCGCGTCGAGTGCGATGAGCAGGATCGGCGAGGGGGACGCGATGGAGCTCACGGCATGACTGAGCAGAAGATGTCGGCGCGAGCACGCGCCTATCTGGGCATCACGGCAGGGTTCCACCTGTCGCTAGGTAGTTTCTGCCTTCTGGCGCCTCATGCGTTCATGTCGCCTTCGTATGAGGGTCTGCGAAACGCGATGCCTGTGCCGTATTCGTTGGATCTGGCCGCGTGGGGGGCGGTGTTCGCCCTCGTCGGCATCGCGTGCGCGTTCGCGGCGGTCTTCGGGCGCGAATCCACAGCCAGGACGTCTCTGCTGCTTTCCGTCATTGTCACGGGAGCGGTAGCGGGGTCGTTCCTCGCCAGCTGGGTGTCAGGGACGCTTCAGGGGCCGACTGGTCCGCTCGTCTGGTTGACCTTGGCGTTCAAGGACATGACGATGCTGCGCAACCCGCTCCGCAATCCGTTCGAGCCTGTCGTACAGAGGGTGCTCGCCAACACCAACGAGGGGTGATCCCTGGTGCACGTCGCCGTTGTGGGCCAGGAGATCGCAATGCAGCCGGGAGATGTTGCCCCCATCCTCACTGCGGCCGGGGTGATTGTCCTCGGCGTGCTGGGTGTGTTTCAGAACCGCGCCGGCCGCCGAGAGACACGTGAGCAGCAGATCGCCGCGCGCAAGCTTGAGGAGCGCGAGCAGAAGTTCGAGGAGATCATCGCCGCGAAGGACACGTACAAGGAACTCACTGAGGAGCTCCGATCAGAGCTTGATGCTCTGCGTGTTCGCCGCGACAAGGAGATCGCTGACACCCAGTCGCGTCATGACACCCAGGTGGAGCGCCTCAAGGACCGCTTGGACATGAAGGATTCGGAGGTGCGTGCCGCGCGTGCTTCCGAGGAGGCCCAGCGCGTTGCGTGCGGGTTGGAGCGTCAGCGCATGGCTGAGGTGGTCGCGCTGTTGACGGGTGCTCTGCGCTCGGAGGTCCACACGGAAATGGTGCGGCTGTCACACGAGGCGGCGGATGTGCATGGGGACTCCACGGAGCCTCCTCACTGAAGCCCGGTCGAGCGGTCCAGGTGAAACGGAGACTCACCTGGAGGCATCATGTCTGGTCCCGAAGACCCCGAGTTCCCCATCATCCTCGATGAGGACCTGCCCGAGGGGTTCGACCCCGACGCGCTGGATGCGGACGAGGCGGACCCCTCGTGAGCCGCATCATCCCCCGCAGCGAGTGGGGCGCGACCCAGCCGGACGGGTTCGGCGCTCGCCCTGTCGGCTCCCTGGACAAGTGGCTTCACCACTCGGTGACCCTGGACCTTCCCGCCCCAGCATCTGAGGAGCAGGAGAAGGCACAGATGCGCCACATCGAGAAGGTGCGTCCCGACCTCGGCAGCCGGTTCCCGTACACGTTTGCGATCTTCCGCTCTGGTCGCATCTACCAGGGGCACACGGTGGGTCGTATCGGTGCGCACACGGGTGGGCGCAACAGCACCTCGGTCGGCATCGTCCTGGTTGGCAACTACCAGACGGCTGGCCCGTCGGATGCGCAGCGTCAGGCGCTTGCGTGGCTTCTTCGTCACGGCACAGACAACGGCTGGTGGAAGGTGGCGGCACTCACGGGCGGCCACCGTGACACCAAGTCGACAGCATGCCCCGGCAATGCGGCGTACGCGGCCATCCCGGGAATCAACACGCTGGCGCTCGGCGGGAGTCCGGTTTCTACGCCCTCTCCCGCTCCGACCACCCCTTCCTCGGGACGTCGGGTCCTGACGTATGGGTCGAAGGGTGAGGACGTCAGGTTCCTGCAGTCGTTCCTCGGCCTGGCGACCGATGGGTCCTTCGGTCCTGCGACGCTGGCTGGCGTCAAGAAGTACCAGGCTGCGGTGGGCCTCGTCGCGGACGGGTCGGTTGGCCCGCTGACCTGGGCGAAGATCGGCGCCGGTGTGCGGCCCGGCGCCCCCGCTCCGGCCCCCGCTCCGGCTCCGAGCCCGAGTTCCCCGGTGCTTCGTCGTGGTTCTACGGGCCAGGCGGTGCGCAACCTGCAGGCGGGCCTGAACCGGGCCTTCCCTGCTTACTCGAAGCTCTCCGTGGATGGAAGCTTCGGCCCCGCCACCGAGAAGGTGGTCAAGGAGTTCCAGCGCCGAGTCAGCATCGCGCAGGACGGCTCGGTCGGCCCTGTGACGCGCGGCAAGCTCGCGGCGCACGGCGTCACGTTCTGAGGAGATGATCTGCATGGTGTGGACCAAGAAGTTCTGGCAGGGTGCGGCGGAACGTGCCTTGAAGACGTTCCTGCAGACGGGCGTGGCTGTTCTTGTTGCCCAGGTGGGGGCGGAGACGATCGGGGTGACTGCGGGGCTGACGGATGTCAACGCGCTGTCTGCGCTGAACGTTGCCGGCCTGGCGGCGTTCCTGTCGCTGGCGACGTCGGTGGGCAATGCGGACTTCACGGCGGGCCCCGACAGCGAGTGGTGATGTTTGCTCGCTAGGCAAGCCAGATCGACCCCCTCATCCTGGGTAGGCGCCCGGGTGAGGGGGTCGATTGCTGCTAGCGCAGGAATCTCGTGCCGGAGTGAGGAGTGACCACGTGGCGCAGACCATCGGCCGCCGGGCCCTGATCGAGGATGTCACCTGGGTCATCAGCCAGGGCGCGACCAACACCTTCGCGATCCAGTGGAACATCGGCCCCGCTGGTGAGCCCGAGCTCTACGACTTCTCCGACCACACGGCGCGGTGTCAGGCGCGACGCAAGCCTGGCATGGACCCGTGGTTCACCCTGACCGACGAGGCTGGACCTGACGGCCAGATCGAGCTGGATGGCGACACGCTCACGGTCACGCTTCTGCCGGAGGCGTCCTCCGAGTGGCGTCAGGCCAACAAGTCTGGTCAGTGGGACCTCGAAGTCGTGGATCCCGCCGGTGAGGTCATCCGCATGGCGATGGGGCCGGTGGAGGTTTCGCTCGAAGTGACCGTGACTGAGGAGATCTGATGGGCATCGTCATCGATGGGGCCCATGGGGGCACCCTGCTCATCGAGCAGCCTGCCGAGGTCGAGGGCATTACCGTCTATGCCGGCCCCCGCGGTGCGCGTGGTGAGCCCGGCGCCGACGGATCTCCTGGTGCTGACGGTGCGCCTGGGGCGTCCGCTTACGAGGTGTGGCTCGCGGCTGGAAACACCGGCTCTGAGGTCGAGTTCCTGCAGTCCCTGCAGGGGGATCCGGGGGAACGGGGCGAGGCGGGGGATCAGGGACCAGCGGGAGATGACGGCCAGGACGGACTCAGTGCCTACGAGGTCGCTCTCCAGCACGGCTTCGATGGGACCGAGGAAGACTGGCTCGCGTCGCTGGTCGGTGCTGAAGGTGCGCCCGGCGAGCCTGGCCCCAAGGGAGACCAGGGAGACACCGGCCCCGCGGGCGAGCCTGGGCCGAAGGGCGATCCGGGGGAGCCTGCTGACGAGGCCGCGCTCCTCGCGCTGCGAGACGACGTCGACTCGCAGGCCATCGCGATCTCCAACCTGGGGAGCGACGTGGGGTCGCTCGCCAGCCGGGTTGGTGACGCGGAGGGGCAGATCACCACCCTTGGATCCAACGCCGACTCCATGTTCACGCGTGTGGGCGAGGTTGAGGACGAGGTCGAGGGCCTGTCCGACAGGGTGACAGAAGTTGAGGAGGCTGACACCGGGCGAGTCCTGGGTGGGGCCGCCGAGACGTGGACGGGATCGGATGGAGCTGTTGCAGTCGGCCCTGGCTCCAAGGTGTCGGCGGGCAGCCAGCGGGGGTCCGCGGTGGGTGAGGACGCGCTGGTGACAGCGAGTCCTGACTCGCTCGCAGTGGGTCACGGGGCGCAGGCCACTGCTGGCGCCTCTACAACCGTGGTGGGCGCTGGGGCGCAGGCATCCCAGTCGGCGTCCAGCTCTGTCGTTGTCGGCCAGGGCGCCCAGGCCAACCAGGGCTCTACGGGCGCCACCGTTGTGGGTAAGGGGGCGCGTGCGCAGAGCGGCGCACAGGGAGCGGTCGCGCTGGGCCTCAACGCTGCCGCTGTCCACCCCGGCGCGATCGTGATCGGATCCGCCGAGAGCACGGCTGCAGGCCAGGCCACCGTGGGCGCTGGCGCTCTACGCGTTGCACGCCCCGTTGGCCTTGGAGAGGGGCCAACCGTTCTTGAGTTGCAGGGGCCCGACGGCGAGTTCGTCGAGGTTGGCATTGACGAGGACGGCCTGCTGTACCCCGTGCCGTCCGGCGGTGGCGGCGGTGTGCCGTCGGTGCAGGAGACGACCCTCGCGGAGGCCGACGGTGACGGGACGGTGGCGCTCGCAGCCGCGGCGACGGTCCTCGCGGTTGAGGTGCAGGACGCGGCCCGTGTTCGCCTGTACCGCACGGCGGCGGGCAGGGCTGCGGACGCGGCTCGCGGCCCGGGTGTGGCCTACGACCCGGCGACGGGGGCCGGGCTGCTGATCGCGACCGCAGGACCGGGTGTGGACCTTGAGCGGCCGGTCGATGTCGCGTGGGCACCTGGCGAGACCACCTACTACTACCGGGTCGACGGCGGCCCGACGGACGTCACCCTGACCTGGGTGCAGACGGGGAGCATCTGATGGGCAAGGCCACGTTCAGCAGCTCGTTCACCAACGCCTCCGACGCGACCTTCCGAGCATGGGTGGGGGCATTCCTTGGGGCGCTGGACGCAGCCGGTGCGGCAAGAGCGCCGGACACCGGTCAGATCGACCCGAGCACGATCACGGTGCCGGGCTCAGTGAATGGCGTTGCTGGATACGCCATGTACTTTCTCGACGACGCGCTCCACGCCACACACCCGGTGTACATCAGGCTGCAGTTCGGTCGCGGCGCAACGACGGCGTCTCGTCCAGCGATGTGGCTGACGATCGGGAAGGCGACGGATGGAGCCGGGGGAATGAGCCAAATCCTCCTGCCGGAAACGAATGTGTCCGGGGTGGGGGTCTCTACTGAGTCAACCACCGTGTTTGACGGCATTGCCGTTGCTGGCGACGGTTATCTGGCGCTCATGCCTGGCATCAACGACTCGACGACGGATATTCGCACCAACTACGTGCTGGTGGAACGGTCCCGCACGCATGATGGTGCACCCTATGGGGATGCGCTACTGGTGGCAGGGGGCGCGCCCACCAGTGCTCAGAGCCATGGGCACTTCGCGTATGTGCCACCCATCCGAGCGATCACCTACAGCGCGGGCGGCAGCATGGAGTGGACGGCGCCCGTGGTGCTCCCGGCTCGCGTGAACGGTAATGTGATCGGGTCCGGGTCGTCGCTTGCGGCGGGCGGGATCGGGCCGGTGTTTCCCTGGGTTCTCATGGCACCGTCCGTCGCGCCCTGGCAGTCTTGCGTGTTCGTGACCTATCCTCCGGGCGACTTCCCAGGCGGCGACTTCGAGACAACTCTGTGCGGCGGCACTGCGACCTTTCGGCCGGTCGCTTTGTCGGTTCGCTATGCGTTCGGGATCACTGCCCAGCCGAATGCCCAGACGGCTACCTACAACAGGACGGGCGGCCTTGCTGTTCGGTGGGAGGACTGATGGCTGACTCCTGGGCTCCCGCCTACGAGCTGAGCGGCGCGATCTCGACTGTGACCTCCGCCTATGTCGTCACCGGGCTCCTGGACAGGTGGTTCCTGCAGGGGGCGCTCCCGGTGTCCAACACGTCCGCGGGGCAGTGGCTCATGGACCAGGTCGGATACGCGCCCCCGCGTGACCGCCTCACCCCCGGACGCGAGTACCCCCGCACCTAATGCCGAAGCCCAGGGGCCCCACACACCACCAAGTGTGCGGGGCCCCTCGCATACCCAGTCGATCCAAGAGGCATGTCATACCACGTCCAGTCTTTCTCCTACGCGGAGTCAGTCTCTATGCACCCCGCGCCCGATGGCGTGGTTGCCTTCACGGGGGGCGAGCCGCTCATCTGCCTGGATGGCGACTGGGCGCCGCTCCGCTGGCATGACGCCGGCGCGGTACTGGACGACTACTACGTGGCCACAGAGACCCCCGGACCTACGTGGTGGAACATCCTCCCAGACAGAAGCACTGTCTATCTGTTCCCGCTCGAAGATGACATCACGATCAACTTCATGTCCGCCTCGGCCGAAGACACTGGCTGGAGGTCGCCCAGGGTGACGTTCGAGTTGATTCAGGATGCCACGGGGGGTCGTGCTGTCGCTCTCGCAGGTGATGTTCTCGTCCCCGGTGGGAGCTTGCCGACGGTGGACACGACTGCAGAGACGAGCACCGTGATGACGTTCCTGTTCGTCGGGCGATGCTGGGTCCTGGAGTCTTTCCAGACAGGCCTCGCGCCGGTCTAGTCCACGCCCTTGGGGCGCTCCCGAGGCGAGTCGATGTCGTCCCACGCCGCGCCAGGCACCCACCCCTGCTTCCGCGCCCACTGCTGGTAGCGCTCGCGCCCCCACCTTCCCTTCCCGGAGGGGAGTAGGGGCGCTTGCTGCTTGCTGAGCTCCCGGTACAGGGCGTCGACCCGTCGGATGGTGTCCGCGTAGCCCTTCGTCCTGAAGCCGTGGAGTTCTCTTTCCAGGACGCGCCGATTGATCCCGAGACGGTCGGCCAGGTAGGGGACGGACCAGCCCTCCGCCACGAGGGCCTGGAGGCGCCTCTGCATCCCCAGCGCGGGCAGGTAGCCGTTGTGCTTGGGGGGAGCCGGCCTGACGCCCAGGAGGGCCTCTGCGGTCGTCTGGGTGACGCTCTTGCGGTGCCCGTTGAGCACCTTGGAGATGGTCTCCAGGCAGACGCCGGACCGTGCCGCGATGTCCTGCCGAGTCATACTTGTGACTAGAGAATTCAGATGCTTCTCGACGGGCTGCACCGGGAGGTACCCCCCGGTGCCTTTCAGTCGCTTGTCCCTGTACCAGAGGTTCCGATCTACCCTGTAGGCGGCACTGCAGGCCGGGCAGTGGCAGTCGTCCCGGCGGTACATGGTCGCAGTGCCGTGTTCGTGGATGCCGCCGTGCGCGCAGACCTTCGGTGTGGTGTCGATCCGTGCACGCCTGGCGGCGCCCCGTTCCCGACTTGCCGCCAGGGCAATCTGCGTCTCGCACTTGTGCTTGGCCATGCCGAGCTTGCTGCCCTCGTATGGGCACGTCGGGCATCTCAGGGTTGTAGTGGTCGGCATCTGTCCATGATGGGAGGGGCCGCGCGTGGAGGTCCAGCCGACGCGATTCCTGCTAGCGCACAGATCGCGTCGGTGCGCGCGCGGCGCCGGGGCCCGTGATCTCCACGTGATCGTCGGAGCTCACCCATGTCTCTCTAACTACTGCTGCACAAGAGTGAAGGGTAGGGGTGTACGAGATACCTGCTAGCGCAGGAATCGTAGTGTGTTGACAGAGTCTCTGATGGACAACCACGATTTGAACTCCCCTGGTTCTCTTCCATCAAGCATGTCACCCCCGGGACTGAATCAGGGGATCCCTATCGACTTCAACTGTTAACGCGTGCGCGCGCGCGTGAGGAGACCGCCATGCCCACAGCGACTGCGACCGATGGTCGAGCGGACCGTACGTACATCCGAGCCTGGACTCCCGCAGAGTGGCGCGAGGCATCGGCCCGGGGCGGCCGGCAGTCCGGAGTGACGCAGAGGGCCAAGTGGCAGCCTCAGCGGGAGGAAGCGTTGCGCCTGGTGGCCCACGGCACCCACCCGGAGGATGCGGCGCGAGCAGTCGGAGTCTCGCGGCGCACTGTGTCACGCTGGATCAAGGCTGCTCACTGATGGCAGCCCGCTTCCGTCACCCCACGGGGGCCCAGTTGCCGCCAAGCAGCACGCTGCGTGGCGCCCGAGCCCAGGTGCCGGTTGCTGCAGCGGCCCGGCCGGAGCGGCAGGTTGCTCCAGCGATCAAGGTGGCGCCGGTGAAGATGGATGCCTGGTTCGAGGGCGCGGTGGGTTACGCGGCCGACAAGCTGCTGTCGCCCCTGGCTCGTGACTGGATGAATCTGAGCCTGGCGAATCAGGACATCGTGGTGGTGTTGTGGGAGCCGTTGGCGGATGCGCCGCAGGTGTGGTCGTCGTCGGAGTATCTGGATGCGCTGCGGCGGCGGGCGAATCCTCTGACGAGGATGCAGGGGCTTGTGCCTGGGGTTGCCTACACGTTCATCCTGGGCGACTTGGTAGTCCCGGAGGATGGCCCTGCGGTGACGACCCTGCAGTCGGGTGTGGAGTTCATCGACACCGTCCTGCGCAGCGAGGAGGGGGATCCGTCTGGTGGCATGACTCGCTGGGCGTCGCGACTCATCATCCCAGGCAGGGTCACTAGCCGGCCGCGGACGTTGGCCTACTACAGGGGCCTTGCGAAGGTGGTTGGCCGCGGCGGCCCTGAGCATGAGAAGACTTTCCTGCAGGTGATCTCTCGGTGGAGCGCAGCGATCGATGAGGTTGAGGCGGCTGCTGAGATGGCCGGCTTGTCCCACCCCGGCAGCAGCATCTCGCCGGAGATGGAGAAGCGCGCGCGGGGGTGGGTGCTTCAGGACGTGCTGACGACGGGGTCCATCCAGCAGCTGGCGGCGTATTCGCAGGCGGCGACCCGCGAGTTGGCAGCAGCGAAGGTCGCGCGAGACCAGGCGGTGGCGGCCTACCTCGGGGACTGACGCGATTTGTGCTAGCGCAGGAATCGTGGCGGCGAGATTGTTTGCGGGCCCGGCAAGCATGGTGTAGGTATGGGTGGACGGGGCAGCGGGCGTAGGCCGCACGCGGAGACGTTGCAGAATCGCATCGAGGCTGCGCGCGAGGATGCGCAGGGCGTTGAGGTCAAGGAGTTCTCCGAGCCGATCGAGGTGCCGCCGTGCATCGTGAAGCAGCCGACAGGGTCGGAGATCACGGTCCAGGGCGAGGCCGAGGAGAAGTTTTACGCCCAGCAGCGCGACAAGTACGTCAACGAGTTCAAGTTCGAGTCGTCGGCTGACCTTGCTGACCTTGACGCCCTTCTCATGCATGAGTTGTTGGACTACCGGTACACCACCCAGCTCGCGTCGGGCAAGGCGTACGACGGTCGCCTCCTGGTGTACGGGGAGGAGGACCAGCTCCGGCAGAACAAGCTCGCTGAGGCGAAGGTCATCGCTGACCTGAAGAAGCAGCTCGGCATCTCAAGAGCCTCTCGGGACGGCACACAGAGTGATGTCTACGCCTACATTCAGAATCTTCTGAAGCGAGGGCGCGAATTCGGGGCCTACCGGAACGATCAGATCTACCGCGCGATCGTCCTCGCCAATGAGTTGACTTCGATCGTAGGGACGTTCGACCGCTCGAACGAGAACGAGCGACGCATCGTCGGCTACGAGACAGAAGCCGACATCGTCAACTGGGTGCGCGAGAAGTTCATCCCGCAATTTCGTGAAGTCGACGAGGCCTTTCAGCAGGGCCAGAAGTCATGGGTGGGGCAGCTGTGAGCGCGGTCGACTGGGCTGCCGAGTTCAGCAACTTTCCCCCAGCCTTCCACAGGCTTCTGGCCGACCTTCTGGCGGAGATCGAGGCCGAGCGAGCCCGAGAGCAGGGCGTCAAGCTCGCGGGCGGCAGGAGGGCTCAGCAGCCGTCAGGGTCCATGCAGGACGTCGTGGACGTGGTCTACCCGCGGCGTTCGCAGAAGCCGTTCAGGGAGGCTCTGGCTGAGGCGACGGATCAGCCGCCGGCCACGGTCGCCGCCTTGGCTGGCATGAATCCGGGGACCATGTTCAGGCTGCGCAATGGACGCCGCCCGCTGACCAAGGACACCCTTGAGCAGATCGCTAGGGCCATTCACGTTGATCCGGGCTACTTCCATGAGTACCGGGTTCTGGTGGTTCATGAGGCGATCGATGCGCTGCTGACCCCGCTCCGCTCCCTGCAGGCGTACAGCTCGGTAGAGCGTGATCATCGTCGCAATCCGCGGCCCAAGACGCCGAACGCACCGAACGGCTTCAGCACCACTGCGCGGGGAGTGCTTGCATATCCGACAAAGCAGGGTCGAGAGGCTGCAGAGTGACCGCTCTCGCCAACCTCAGCCAGGAAGAGCTCTACCTCTGGGGGATCCTGAACGACCCCACCGGCGTGGACATCTATGAGTTCATCGGCGTGAACAATGAAGGCGACGGCCCTGAGCCAGCACGCCTGTGGGACTTCCAGTGGCCGTGGATGCATGCAGACGGCAAGTACCAGATCTCAGCAACCAGCCGGCAGCTGGGCAAGAGTTGGTCCGTGGCGTGGCGTGCGATGGCGTTCGCGTTTCAGGCCCCGCGTCAGGAGATGCTGTTCGTCGCGCCTCAGCAGGATCACCTTGATCTGTTGATGGCGAAGGTGGAGGAGGCATTCGACGCATACCGCCTGATGCGAGAGATGCGAGCTGCGGGGCCCACGGCAGGACTCAAGCGGGCCCCGCACTGGCAGCTTTCGCTGAAGAACGGTGCCGTGATGATCACGCGCCTCGGGTCCAACCCGAACAGCGTCAAGGGACCGCACCCTGTGCGCATTGAGGTCGACGAGGTCCAGGACATCCCTGTCGCGACCTACATGGAGATGGTGGAGACCATCAAGACCCACGCCCCGGGCATGAAGTGGTGGATGCACGGCGTGACAAAGGGCGTCGGGCAGGACCTTCATTATCGGCTGACGCAGAAGAAGAATCATGCCGAGGAGATCGAGGGCCCCGACTGGCGGGTTCACCACTACATCGCCGCGCACCGTCCCACATGGAACGATGAAGAGCGCGAAACCAAGATCCGCCAGTACGGCAGTGACGAGAACCATCCTGACTATCAGCGCAACGTCCTTGGGCTGCCAGCCGATGCGGGCAACTCGCTGTTCGTCATGGCGCGACTCATGGCCTGCGTGCGTCAGCGAGAGTCCGAGTGGGCTCTGGAGTACAACGAGCAGGTCTACACCAGGATCAAGATCGCTGACAGTCTAGTTGCGCGCGTCAGTTCGATCGAGGCGCTGGTGGACATTCCTGTGTCGCACCTGCGTGATGAGTACATCTCTTACTGGGGTGGGGCTGACATCGGCTTCACCAATGACCCCACCGAGATCCTCATCTTCGGCACTACGAAGGCTGGCGTGGACCGCCTACTGACGCGCGTCCAGCTCGTGCGCGTCTCAGCCAAGGATCAGGTGGCCGTTATCCGGCATCTGTTCTCTGTGTACGGAGCGAAGTTGCGTCGGTTCGGCATGGACCGCACGGGCGTGGGCCTCCCGCTGTTCCAGGAGTTGCAGGAGGTCAAGGAGATCGCCGAGCGAGTGGCGGGCTACAACTTCAGCGAGAACCGGGCCGTTGGGTTTGAGGACAGGGAAATGAAGGCTGGGGAGAAGCAAGAAGACCTGGTCATCAAGCGAAACATCAAAGATTACGCCACGGACATTCTTCGCAAGTGGGTTGACCAGAAGAAGCTGGAGCTGCCACGAGACGAAGAGCTGCTGCAGGAGTGGGGCGGGGCGACTTCGTACATCGTCAAGACCGCACCAGACCAGGACGGCGTGAAGCGAAAGTACGGCTCTGGCGCCCTCCACACCCTTGACGGCGCGCGCATGTACGCGGCAGCCAAGGACCTCATGGCCATCGAGGAGATCCTCAACGCTACCCCGAAGCAGGCTCCGGTGCTTGATCGGTTCGTCTTCTGACGTTCGTTTCGCTTCGTTCTGGCTTCGTCGGCACGTTCTGTGCGCTGAGGTTCGAGTGGTAGTTGCATGCCGACCGCCACCGTCTCTGCGGGCAACCCGTTCCGGCGCGACGTCCCGGCCGCTGCGGCGGATCCGACTCCGCCCCCGGCCTTCACGCCGACTCAGGGCGCCACGGCCAACACTGGCCTGGCGGTTCTGAACTACGGCCTGGGCACCCGGAATCAGATCGAGGACGAACTCGATCGGATCGCAGAGGCCGTCCGCGGTTTCTTCATGCTGCAGCCGGACGAGGTCATGCGGTACTGCATGGCGTACACCGCCCGCCTCAGCGAACTGGCTGTGCTACTCCACCGCGCCGAGAGTTACGACAAGCAGTTCTGGCGTATCCGGACGATGCAGGTGCAGGTGTACCTGGATGAACTTGACCGTCAGTTCAAGACGGCTAGCCGCATAGTTGAGGTGCTTCGGCAGGACTTGGAGATGTCGCGATGAGTGTGCACAGCATTGACACGGGCTTCGTCGAGGTCGCCGCCGAGAACCTGTCCGGCCTGCCGAACCGCCTGGTGGCTTCCACCGTGCGCGAGCTCGCAGGCCAGCTCTCTCAGTGGACGCAGGAACAGCGCGCCCAGAAGGGCAAGCCGACACTCTTCAGCCGGACGAAGTATGTCTCGTCGGAGAACCCGTACGACATGATGAAGACCGCGAAGCGCGCGGTGGTTGACGATGACGTGGTCTCTGCGACCGCTGACGTCACGGAAGGCCTGATCTTCCAGGGGTCCGCGTGGGAGTCCTCGGATGAGATCGCCTCCGCGATCATGAACAAGGTTGCCGAGGACCTGGACCTGGACAACTACTTCCGCATGGCCCACCGTGAGCTGTTCACGTACAGCCAGGTCGTGACCGCCCTGTGGTGGGGGCGCAAGGAGATCCAGCCCAACGTCCGCCGGCCCTCAGGCAAGAAGAACAAGGACGGCTCGCCGCGCACCTACCCGTCGCGGTCGTCGTTCACGCTGAACGTGCCCACGAAGATCGTCCTGCTGGATCCGACGAAGGTCGTGCCGGTCGGCAACCGGGTGTTTGGCGAGGACCGTCTCGCGTGGCACGCCACGGACGCGACGATCGAGGCGTGGGAGAAGGGCGAGGCGAACCCGTACGCTGCCCGCGACGAGACGATTGCCCAGCTCTTCATTGGTCGCTACCAGCCGTCGAAGGACGAAGAGGCCTGGATGGGCAGCCTCGGCATTGATCCTCGCAAGCTCATGGAGTTCAACCCTCAGGCGGTGTGGCGTCACTCGTTGACTCGCTCCTCTTACGAGGGGTTCCCTGACCTGCGCATGAAGAGTGCCTTCCGTCACCTGGACCTCAAGGCGCAGCTCATGGACTCCGACCGGGTCATGCTCGTCGGTGCGGCGAACTATCTCCTGCTGGTGAAGAAGGGTTCCGACGACCATCCGGGCCTGCCTGAGGAGATTGACAACCTTCGGGACAACTTCCAGGTGCTGGCGAAGCTGCCGGTGATCGTCTCCGACCATCGGCTGAGCATTGAGATCGTCGCGCCGAAGCTCGACACGACGCTGGACCCGAAGAAGTACGACCTGCTGGACAGCCGCATCGCAGCGCGCCTACTGGGGATCCCGCAGGTCGACACCGGCGCCCGGGGTGACCAGACAGCCGGCACGACATCTCGGATGATCGCGCGCCGCCTGGAGTCCGAGCGTCACATGCTGCGCCGCGCGACCGAGAAGCATCTCGCGAAGGCGATCTGGGAGCGCAACGAGCAGGCGCTGAGCAAGTACACCAACGTGCCCAGCTTGGCCTTCATGCCGCGCAACGTCCAGCTCGACAGCGACACGGTGATCCTGTCGGCCATCATCCAGGCGCGGAACTCCCGTGACCTGTCGCGCGAGTCGTACCTGGAGTTCTTCGGGTTCGACCAGGCCGTCGAGGCGCAGCGCATGGAGCGCGAGGCCGAGATCTACGACGACATCTTCCAGACCGCCGTACCGTTCAGCGCTGCCGGAGGCGATGGCAGTGGGGGAGGGGCTACCCCTCAGGGTGGCCGGCCGCAGGGGGGCGGGTCACCGAAGCAGTCGGCTCAGGGTGCAGTCAAGCAGCGGACGTCCACGGGGGCGCCGTCCACGGGGGGTGCAGGTAAGTGACAAGCTCGGTGGCGGATCTCCGGAACCAGTTCCGTGCGCAGTACGCCCGGCCGCGTGCAGTGCGTGCTGCCGCGATTCCTGCTGTAGCAGAAACCGCGCCGGAGGATCTGGCGTTCGCGCTGGAGGCCGAGGGTCGCGTCATCGTGTCGACGCCGGTCGAGGCTGCCGTGGAGGCCGCGTCGAAGTGGACCCTGGACTTCCGGGGTCGCCTCGTCGAGGCGGAGTCGGCCAACCTGAACGGCGCGTTCTGGACGCAGAAGGACCTGGAGTTCGGTCTGCCGACCGTTGCGCACGGCCCGTTGAACTGGGGTCATGACGCGAAGGAGATCGTCGGCGCCCTGGTGGACCCGGTGATGGTGTCTGCCGAGCAGGCGGCGAACCAGAACGCGGGACCTCACATCCAGACCGGTGCTCGCTTCTGGTCCTACCTCAACCCTGAGCGCGCGAACATGCTGCGCAAGTACATCGATGAGGGTCGTGCCTGGTTCTCGATGGAGTGCGTCGCGGAGAAGATCGAGTGCCGCGGGCCCAACGGGTGCGGTCAGGTCATGGAGTACGCGGACGCCGCGAATCGCACCGAGCGGGCCTGTGAGCACGTGCGTGAGCGTTCGTCGTACCGCCGGTTCGTCAACCCCGTGTTCCAGGGGGCCGCGGTCATCGTCCCCCCGCAGCGACCCGGGTGGTCGAACGCCAACATCACCGGCCTCGTCCAGAGTGCTGAGCGGCAGCTTGAGGCTGCCGACCTGAACGTGGACGGCCTGTCCGATGGGGACGCCGTCGCAATGGTCGCTGCGATCCTGCAGTGGGCCAAGCGCTGAGTTAGGGAGCAATATCGTGGGACTCATCGAAGCCGCAGAGGCGGGCGCCCGAGGGCATTACCAGCGCCGGCCGTGCACCCTTGGTCAGCTCATCCAGAAGATGCCCGAGCAGGATCAGCGTGATATCCAGGATCTCCTCGGCCGGGATCCCAAGATCTTCACCAACAAGGTCATCTCGCAGGCTCTTGCCCAGAATGGGTACCTCTCGCCGGGCGGGTCGCCGCTGAACCACCAGATCATCGGGCGGCACCGCCGGGGGGACTGCTGCAGTGGGGATCGCTGACGCCGCAGACGACATGGCGGCCGAGCGGACGGCGGCAGCGGAGCCAAGGCTCGTCGTGGACGCCTCGCCTCACGGTGGTGAGTTCACCGGCCTGGTGACGCAGAAGCCTGTCCGCCCTGACGAGTATGAGGGTGCGTTCGCGAAGATCTACGAGCTCGCCGGCCTGAACCCCCAGGACTACCGCATCGTCGAGGACACCGTTCGCTTCTCCGCCTGGCAGCAGTCCAAGCGCCTGGAGAACGGTGACCGGGACACGATCACCCTGTACTCGTACCGGGCCAGGTTCCAGCGGATCAGCGACCTGGAGGCCCGCACGGAGGAGGTCGTCGCAGCCCTGGCTGAGCAACTTCGCCAGCGCCGGCTCACACCCCGACGAACCCCGGGCACGGGCCTCGGTGAGCCAGCGACGTACTCGGCCCTCCTCGCCGACTGGCAGCTCGGGAAGGACACAATCCGCCCCTGCGACGCGGAGCACGGCCTGACGGGCGTTGAGCAGACTCAGTGGCGGGTGGAGCGTGCCGTTGAGCTGTCGCGCGCGCGGATCAAGAACCTGCGTCGGGTCGGTCGGAACATCAACGGTGTCGCCTTGGGCATGATGGGTGACATCACGGAGAACATCGCTGACAGCTACGAGAACCAGGCGCACTCCGTGACTCTCAACCTCACGGACCAGATCCTGCGCGGCCTCGACCTGATGGTGTGGGTCTGCGAGGAACTTCTTCCGCTGGCGTCTGAGGCAGACGTCTTCGCGGTTCTCTGCAACCACGGTCAGCTCGCACGCCGGGGAACGAAGACGAACATCACGAACGACGCGGACAACGTGCAGAACCTGTTGATTCGCCTCCTGCGTGACAGGATTGTTGGTCCCAAGCTCCCGCACGTCCGCTGGCATGAGCCCGGTGAGAACATGATCACGACGCTGGAGCTCTCAGGTGTTCCGACTGCCGCGGCCCACGGGCATAAGATCAAGGGCGGGGAGGACGCCTGGCTTCTGAAGCAGACCGCCAATCTCGCAGCCACGCGGGGGGTCGCCCCAAGGGTCTGGCTGACAGCGCACCGGCACTCGCAGAACGTGGTCGACCTTGGCGCGATCCACAGGATCCAGGCAGCCACCGCGGACGGCGGAAGCAAGTTCTTCACCGACCAGTCTGCGATCTACTCCACACCCGGAACAACGACGCTGCTCATTGGCAATCACGACGAACGCGGGTTCTCTGACCTCGAACTTCTCTGATCCTCACGGGGGCTGTCGGCACAACGGCAGCCCCCGTTGTAGTTCTCCAGAACCCCCGTCGAGTGACTCCTCGTGAAGGCCCAGGGGCCTGAACTTCACGACACGAGGAGGAATGGCTCATGGCAGTTCGTGAGCAGCTCATCCCGCGAGAGACGGCGGAAGCGGCGCCGGCGCGGGAGGTGGCCGAGGACCGCACCTTCACCGAGGCGGAGCACCTCGCGATCCTGGCGGACCGCGTGGCGACCGAGACCGCCTCCCGGGACGCGGAGATCGCGAGCCTGAAGGCGAAGGTCACGGGCCTGGAGACCGAGAAGGCCGACCTGGAGACGCGACTGGATGTCGAGGTCGCCAAGGCTGAGAAGGCTGAGCAGGAGTTCGCCGACTACAAGACGGCGGAGACGGCCAAGGCCGAGGTGGCGGAGCGCCTCACGGCGCGTGCGGACAAGGTTCGCGAGGTCGCCACGCATGTCAAGGACGAGTTCTTCACCGACGAGCGCAAGCAGCGCTGGGCGGAGATGGCTCAGGCCGACTTCGACAACCTGGTCGCCGAGCTCGCGGCGGTCGCTGGCAAGCCGGCGACGCCCGCGGAGCAGGCGGCCGCGCAGACCTCGATGGACGGCGTCACGCCGCACAAGGTCGAGGGTTCCAAGTTCTTCGAGCTGACCCGTGGGGGTGCGCAGTGAGCGACTACGGCCTGAACTTCGGCTTCCGCCGGGACGAGCCGTCCGTCAAGGAGGGGCGCCAGAAGGTGCCCGCGGCAGGCGAGTTCTACATCGGCGACCTCGTCACCCACGACACGGCGAACCCGGGCTTCCTGAAGAAGGCACCCGAGAACGCTCGGTTCGAGGGCGGCTACACGGGTCTGCTGATTCAGGAGGAGGGCTGGACGGAGTCGTACTTCAACGCTCCGATCGTCGACTCCTTCGGTCGCGGCCGGGCCCTCAACGGCAAGCCGACGGCGATCTACACCGGCCAGGGCCTGAAGGTGTGGCTCAAGAACACCACGGGCGGGACCCGCTCGGATGGCCGCGAGGTCACCGGTCGGACGGTCGTCGACCTCACGAGTGTCGTCGCTGGCGACCTCCTGAAGTGGACGGGTACCGCATGGACCCGCACCACCACTGACAGCCAGGGTGCCCTCCGCGTCACGATCGTGGACGCGGCCAAGGGGTACGTCGAGGCAGTCGTTCGCTGATCCCGAGGAGGAGAAGACAGATGAGTGTTCAGATCCTGTCGCGGGTGCTGCGAAACGCCCCCCGACGTGAGTTCGCCAGCGCTGACAAGGCGCGCGATTACAAGGCTGCGGCTGATGCGCTGAACGCGGAGGCCAAGGAGAACTGGGGCGACCCGAAGTGGCACCGGGAGCAGGCTGCTCTCATCGCCGAGCGGATCGACTGGGGTTTCAAGAACGAGAACATCGTCTCGTCCTACATGCCCACCCAGAACGTCGCCTCCGACGAGCGCATCGTCCTGGAGGAGACCCGCGGCATGAAGGTCTTCTGGACCGCCCGCAACGGTCAGATCGACCAGTCGCAGCTCCGGACTGAGCAGTGGGAGCTCCCCCGGGAGACCCTCGGCTGGCACGTGTCGGAGTTCGAGGACAACTGGGAGAACGACTACGCGGCCACGGTCGAGAAGCTCGTCGCCTACGCGGGCCAGCGCGAGACGGCAGAGATCAACCGTCGTGTGTTCTCGGTGCTGCAGGAGGCCATCTCGGTCTCTTCGCCGTACTACGAGGACGCGTCGGCGACGGGCCTCACGCCGCAGGTGCTGAACCCGCTGCTGTCGGAGGTCGCTGACAACCCGCCGGCCAGCAACGCGGACTTCTCGCTGCCGCTGTCCATCGTGGGTCGCGCTGCGGCCATCGACCAGATCTCCGATTTCCCTGGGTTCGCACCCGAGGCGCTGGAGGAGATCCGCAAGCGGGGTCGTCTCGGCGTGTACCGCGCCGCGAACATCGTCCGCATCACGAACTACGTGGACGACGAGGGCCTGCCCTACATCCCCGAGGACGAGGTCTTCGTGCTCGGTGGTGACTTCGGTCGCTTCGTGAGCTACGGCAGCCCGAAGATGCGTGCGTGGAGCGAGAACGAGACCGCGCACTTCCACCACCTGCAGCGCAGGGATGTCGGTGTCAGCGTCTACCGGCCTCAGTACGTCCGGCGGATCAAGGTCGCCTGAGTCGCGTCCTGAGCCACAACGGCGGCCCTGCCTCTTCGGAGGCGGGGCCGCCGTTGTGTGTCGATCTCTTTCCTTGACACAAGGAGGAATCATGGCGCTTGTCGTGGTTGGCACGGAGCCGGTCCTGCTGGGGCATGGGTCTCTGCTTCTGCAGAACCTGGGCGAGGCGGACATCTACGTCGGTGGCTCTGATGTCTCGGATGAGAACGGTGTCCTGATCGAGGGCGGCGGCCTGGTGTCGATCGGTCTCGCGTCCGGCCGCATCTACGCGGTGGCGGATGAGGAGACGGAGCTTCGTGTTCAGCCGGGTGGCAGCATGGCCACGGCTGAGACTGCGTACCGGGCTGAGACGGCGCAGGTGTTGGCGGAGTCGGCGCGTGATGTTGCGCTTGTTGCCCGGAATGGGGCTGAGGCGGCCCGCGATGAGGCGGTTGTTGCTGCGGATTCGATGGTGACGATCTGGAAGGGCACGCAGGCCGCGTACGACGCGCTGGGGTCGTATGACGACAACACCTTGTACTTGGTGATCCCGTGACGACGTTGCTTGATGCTGCCCGTGTCTATGTTGATGGGCAGTGGGTGCAGGCGGCGTATCTCGGCCAGGACCGCCTTGCGCGCGTGCGGACGAATCTTCAGCCCACGCCGCGCCTGCAGGCCGCGTCGGGGTGGTTGTCGATCCTGTCGGCCCCAGCTTGGGGCACGTGGGAAGGCGGTTTCGGTGCCGTCCTGCGGAGAACGTCGACAGGGTCGGCGCGTTCAGGAATTCAGTCACAGAACGCTCTCGGTTCGGTGGGAGCATTTCCTACGGGTGTGCCCATGACGATAGGCGTGGATGCCGCTCGTGGCCCGCTCATGCTGGGGGGAGTGACGTTGCGCGTCATGCTTTTCGATGGCGGGACTACTCAGCGCGCAGTGGCTTCCACTCCTGCGTTGCTTGCATCGCGTCAGCGGTACACGATCACACTTACGCCGAACGGAGTGTGGAATCGTCTCTACCTCGATTTCATGGATGCCGCCGGCAACGCCGATGACATCGCCGGATATCTCGACCGCCTCACCATCGAAGTCGGATCAAGTGGCGGTTCATATTTCGATGGCGACACTGACCGTGCTGAGTGGACGGGCACGCCGAGCGCCAGCCCGAGCACTCTCTGGTCGGCCGGCTGATCCGGAGTCGATGTCTGTTCGTGTAGCACCGAGTGCGGTGCTGGGAACAGAGATCCACCCTGGAGGAGCAGATGAGCGAGACCCTTTCCCCGGAGACCTGGGAGAAGACGATCCCGGGCGGCGTGTGGGTGCTGACCGTGGACCACGTCGGCAACGAGAAGCCGAAGCGACTCAAAGGCCCGTCGGGCTTCCGGTTCCGTGTCCACCCGCGTGAGCGCGAGGCGGTGAGCGCCAAGTACGCGTTCCCGGAGCAGGACCCGTTCCGCAATGGCATCCTCAAGCCGGTGAGCCTGACCCCGGATGAGGTCGACGAGCGCGTTCCGGATCATGACTCCGAGCAGGCTCTGAACAACGAGGACCTGGTCGCGCTGTTCGCGAAGAGCGGTATGGCGTTCCACTCCGCAGTGAAGAAGCTCAACGAGGTGAACGCCCGCCGGCTGCTGGATCTGGCCGGCGAGAACGCTGAGGCGGTGACGACCGCTCAGAAGGAGTTTCTGGAGAAGCACGTCGCGGAGAACTTCCTCAAGCAGACCACGGGCCACGGCGTCGACTGAGGGGCTGAGGGCCCACCGGTCGTGCTGGGGGAATCCGGCCGGTGGGCCCTCGCCGTAGGTCGAGTGGAGGGGACATGACAGACGTCAGCGACCTGGTGGGCGCCTACAAGCGCGAGGTGTCTGCCCTTGGTGATTTCGACGCGGCGTTCCCGAATGCCACCGATGCGGCGATCACCGGGCTCCTGATGGACGCGTTCGGTGAGGCTCAGCTCGACGGGTTCTTCCAGACGATGACGCTGGACGTGGACCTGGAAGCCGTCACTCCGGATCTGTCGGCGGCGGGTGCGGCCCTTGTGGTTCTGTACGCCGGCATCAAGACCCTCCGCAACCAGATCCTCACCGCGGGCGCAGAGTCGCGCTACAAGGCTGGCCCGGTGGAGTACCTGACGAAGCAGAACTCGTACGCGCAGACCGAGCTGTTGAAGCAGCTTGAGCGTCGCCGTGACGGGCTCATCGAGCAGGCGCGGTACGGCCGGGGGACCCCGGTGTACCAGATGGATGCGTACTCTGCGCGGGGCCTGGCCGCTATCGGCGGCTTCGCGTCCTATGAGACGGCCCTCGGGGGCTGGTGATGGCCACGGCGATTTCCGGCTTCGACGCCGCCGCCGTCCGCGAGGGGTTCCGCCTGCCGATGCGGATGGCGCTCCCGAATGACCCTGAGCGCCGCCCTGAGTTCGTGCGCGAGGAGATTCCTGCGGGCGCAGGAATCGACGACGACGGCATCCCGCTGGATCCTACCCAGGAGGTGGACCCGGTCGAGCCGATCCGGAGCCGGGTCCTGTGCGCCATCGAGTGGCTGCGCCCCGGCCAGGAGGAGCAGAACTTCACGACGACGAGCCCGGCCGCTCTGCGCATCACGCTTCTCGATGAGGAGTACGAGCAGGTCGAGGGTTTCGACTACGTGAACATCTGGGCCAGCGCCACGGATGACAAGCCGGTGCGGTTCTACTTCCGCAGGATCTTCCAGCAGGTCAACCTCGACACGGTCGGGGTTTGGACCATTGAGGTGTCTACGGAGGATGCACAGTGATGCTTCGTTGCTGCCCCGGCCCGCGCATGTTCGCGTGCTGGGTGGATGAGATCCTTCACGCGCTCGGCATTCATTGGTCCCTCGTGTGCGATTGGCATGACCGCATGATCTGGGGCGACTACTGGGATGAGGTCGACCAGTGATTCGTTTCGCACGTCGCTACATCCAGCAGTCGTTCCGTGATGAGTTGCGTACGTTCCTCGGCGAGTACGGCTGGCTGGATGGTTCGGCTGTTCCTGCGGCTGGTGCCTTCGAGATGAAGGAGCGTGCCCCGAAGCCGTCGGACATGGAGACGACTGGCGAGAACACGATCTACGTGTCGTTCGGCGACGAGCCGGATGTTCGCCCTCTTCAGCTTGGCGGCGGGTTGCTGCGCACGGAGCGTGTGTTCTTCGTGGATGTCGTGGCCGAGCGTGAGTCTGTGGGCGACATGCTGGCGGGCGAGGTCAAGGATCGTCTGACGGGTCTGTTCGGCGGGACTCGTTATCTGCGCCCGGTGGATCCTCAGGGCGCAGCACTGCCGGGTTACCTGGTCGAGTTCACGGATGTCGCGATGCGTCAGGCCGAGGGTGAGCGGCGTACGTGGTTCGTGGTCGACGGGACGCTGCAGATCGACTTTCCAGGGAGCGACGACTGATGGCTTCTGTGTTGGAGGAGATCGTCCGCCCGCTGGTAATTCTGCGCGCTCGGTGCTGTCGGGACTGGCCGACCCTGGCGATGACGCGCATGGGTCGCTGTGGTTACTGCGGCGAGCGGCCGGCCGTGGTGGGCATGTGGGATGAGGAGGCGTCGTGAGCGCACGAGCGAAGCGGGCCGCTGGCTGGCGGGTCGACGCGGAGCTGGCCGACTTGGAGGTCCACGTCCGCCCGGTGGGCGACGCGATCACGCATGACTTCCACCCGGACTGCCTGTGCGGCCCCATGCCCGAGCCGCACATCAACTCGGTCGACGACGTCGTGTGGATCTACACACATCACTCCTTGGATGGGCGCGAGAAGCGGGAGCGTGCGCGATGACTGAGGACCCGATGGCTGCGGCGGTCGTCCGGCAGCGCAGGCGCGTCGTGGCAGCCATCCTTGGGCATGTGGAGCGCGAGATCGTCCCGCTCCTGCCGGCCGGCAGCCGTGATGCCGCCTACCAGGATCTGCGCCAGAAGGTGTTGACGTCGACTGCGGCGTACCAGGACTTCATGCTTGATGCGATACGTGGGGCCACGCAGGGCGTGTGGGTGTCCGATGATGTGCTGGAGATGCTTGCGGACATCTCGTCCCAGCTCCGCAACCAGGAGACCTGATGGCCACCCCGCCGCGGTTGATCCGGCGGATCCCGATCTCCGACACGGGCTTGTTCCTGACGGTGTGGGTGCGATCCACCTCGAACAGCGGTGTGTTCGGCGCTTTGAACGAGCGGGCGTCAGCCGACCAGTGGCCGCGGATCTTGGCGTTCCTGTCGCGCTACTACGAGGCGATGGCGAACGAGATTAACGACCTTGCGGTGTCGGAGTTCGAGAAGACCCGCCGGCGGGGGTGGGTTGCGACGAACCGTCTGAAGGCAGCGCTGACGGATGAGCGGAACATGTTCATCCCGGGGTCGAAGGACGCGCTCTACGTGGGCGTGCCGGGGTTCCTTGACAACTCGCAGGCCAAGTACTGGCGCCAGATCGAGGAGGGCTCGCGGGTTCACGTCGGCCGTCTCATCCACGGCGTCTGGGGGTCGAAGCTGTCAGGCGGGTGGGCACAGGGACGCACGGGACGTTACGCCCTAGCGTCGTCCCCGTACTCGCCGCACGGCAAGGGGTCGGGGCAGAAGTTCCAACCCCTGTCGACGATGGAGGGCACGCTCTCCGAGGTCAGGCGCAAGCACCCGGGGATGTCGACCGAGGCGCGCATCGGCAGGGCCATCCCGAAGTCGGACTACTACACGAAGGCGTGGGAGCAGTTCCGGCGCACGAACCGGCCGCTGCAGCTGCTCCGTGCAGCGTTCACGCAGCAGTTCGGGCTGAAGGCTCCGACGTCATACGAGGGCCTCATGAACGGCATCCTTGACAACACCTAGCTCGATGGCCTTGGTGAGGTCGGCGCAGGACTGTGCGTAGGCGGCTCGATAGAGGGTGACCCACGCCTGGAGCTTCTTGCCCCGCAGTTGGTCCACTTGGGCGTGGGTCATGGTCTCCATCCTTGCGGTCCCTAGCTCGCCCTCTGGCAGGCTGGGGATGAACTTCAGGCCCTTCAGGACCTCCGCTGCCTCCCGGAGGATGGGGATCCATGTCCCGTCGATCAACCAGCCCATCCGCCAGGGCAGATCGACGGGGTCAAGGCCGCCCAGCCAGGGGTCGGCGCCTTTAGGCCCGGTGGCCATCAGATCCTTCAGTGCAAGTGGGGCGCGGCGGAGCAAGTTGATCATTTCGCGGTCGTGGCGCAGGTTGACGATGCGGGTCACCACCTTCTGGCGAGCGACCCAGAGGGCTTGGTGCACATCCCGACCGTTCCAGGTCGGCTGAAGCGCCTCCGGGCAGGCGATGCCAGCCTCAACGCCCCACCCGGTGCAGGTCCGGTAGTCCCAGGCGATCTGGTCGGGCTCGTGCAGCCAGTCCATCGCCCGGCCCATGCCCCAGGCGTACACCTCTTCCTGGGTGGCGTAGGGGTTGTCGATCGTCGGCATGTGCTCATGGTGCCTCTGGCGGCGCACGAGGTCCAGGTCCAGCGATTCCTGCGCCCGCAGAGATGTTGGCACTGTCGAGTGATGCCTCTGATGGGGCCACTAGACGCTGCGCCCCTTGGACTCATCTAGGAGGGCGATCTAGTGGCGATCAAGGCCGGATCCATGATTACCGCCGGGAACGGCCAGGCGCTCATCGAGCGTCTGCAGTCCGGCGGCCCTGGGACGCTGAACATCCCCAAGGAGAAGATCTACGAGCTCGGCAACTACGAGTCGGTTGCGACCGTCTACGACACGCCCGAGCTGACGTTCACACTGGAGTCGTTCGACGTCTCCACGGACACCGAGCAGATGCTCGTGGACGCGACCACGGCTGATGTGCTGACGAACGGCATCGACCTGGCTGCCGCCAAGTCGCTCAACATCGCGCAGAACTTCAAGCCGGGCAAGAAGCTCGCGAACCCGTACGTTGCGGCGAACGGTGTCGCGATCCCGGCGCTGATGATCGAGAGCGCTTCGTACCGTTTTGGTCTGCGCGAGAACGCGACCGAGACGTTCACACTGCGCGGCGACTCGATCTACTACTGCCCCGGCGCGGTGTACGTCGACCAGTACACGGGTACGAACACGCCCGGCCAGACGGTCGTCACGACGCACCCGGGCTACCCGTACACGGACTCGAACGGCACGCGGCGCATTCTGGCCGTGACGGTTGGGACGAAGCGACTCACCGAGGGCCCTGACTTCACGGTGACCTACGGCACCATCACCGCTGACGCGGCCATCGCGACGGTGACGGTGACTGAGGCGGTCCCGGTGACCGACACGATTCGCGTGATGTACCACTCGCCGGACACGATCACGTACCCGCAGGAGATCCACACTCCGGCGACGCTGAAGCCGGCGGCCGTCAAGGGCAAGGACATCGACATCTACGTCGGTGGCTATGACCCGGAGGACCCGGCGGCCTCGGCGGCGAACAAGCTCACGGGTGTCCAGGATGTGACGCTGGAGTGGCGGGTGACGCAGGAGGAAGAGCGCGAGTTCGGCAACCCGAACGCAGTCTCGCGTGACTTCGACGTCCCGACGGTGAACGGCACGATCGGGATCCTTCCGCGTGACGTCCCGGACCTGTACTCGAAGCTCCGCAAGATCACGGGTGTCTCCTCGACGACGGCTGCGATCGGCCCGGACCTGGCGGCACTGCTTCCGCTGGACATCATCATCAAGGACGCGGAGTCCGGTGGGACCACGCTCAAGCGGTTCCACGTGCCGGACGTTCGGTTCTCTCTGCCTGGTTACGCCCCGCGAGTCGAGCAGAACGTCACGCTGTCGCTGGAGTGGGAGTCCGACACGGGCGCCCTGACCATCCACCGCGACCTGGGCGACCCGGTCGTGACGGGTCTTGACCCGGCGACCGACGACGAGGCCGGCGGTGCGGAGGTCGTCATCACGGGTGCGAACTTTGTCGGCGTGACGGCTGTGGCGTTCGGTGCGGTCCCGGCGACGTCGTACACGGTGGACAACCACCGCCAGATCACGGCCATCGCCCCGGCGGGCACGGGCACGGTCGACGTCACCGTGACGACCGCGGCCGGCACCTCGGTCGCGAGCGACGACTCGGAGTTCGTCTACACCGACGACTGATCCGCTCGTCCCGCTTGTTCAGCGGGAGGGCCACCCAGAGGCCGGTCGAGTGCTCCTCGTGAAGAGGGGCCTCGACCGGCCTCTGTTCTTTGGACTGGGGCAGTACCGGGATTGGGAGGGCCTGATGGCCAAGACGTTGCAGCGCATCCAGAGGTTGTTCCAGCGGGGCGAGGTTCTGCGACTTGGCGACGACGTCGTCGTGTGGGTCGGCAAGCTGAACGCCTTCGAGAAGGATGAGGCGCTGAAGGACGCCCGGCACGCGCGCGCGCTGCGGATGGTGGCGTTCGACCGGGACGAGGACCAGCAGGTGCAGGTCCAGGTGGTCCTGAACGAGTCGACGGATCGCGACCTGCAGGAGTCGCTGCTGCAGCGCAAGGCTGGCGAGCTTCTCGTCAGGGCGGACGACGAGGTCCGTGCGGACGAGAAGTGGAAGGAGCGCCTGGAGATCCTGGATCGCGCCCCTGTCGCAGATGACGGGCGGACGTCGGAGCAGGAGCAGAAGGTGCTGCTGGATCTCGTCGTGGAGTACGAGAAGGCCGTGAGCGTCCTGCACCAGCGGTTCATGCGAGACGAGCTCCAGGACCTGAAGAAGCAGTCCAGGGACGAGCTGGAGAAGGCGTACCTGGTTGCGTGGCGGGAGATGCTCGGCAACACCGCGTTCTACGAGGCGAAGCGTCAGAGCGAGCTGTGGTATTCGCTGCACGAGTGCACGGTGTCGTTTGACGAGGACGGCGATCCGCTGATGGAGACGCTTGTCGTGGGTGAGCGCCTGTGTGAAGGGCGCGAGGAGGTGAACACCCTCCCGGACGAGGTTGTCGTGAAGGCGTTGCGCGTGCTGGACGGCGAGATGACACCGCGTGAAGCGGGAAACTCGGACGCTCCGTCGGCTTCCTCCGGGTCGTCGGAGCAGCGAAGCGCGGCGGAGGAATCAGTTCCCTCTACCCCGACGGGGATGTGACGAAGGCCGGCTGGGACCTTATCGAGGCGGTCACCGCGGCGATGGGGGTGCTTGGCTGGTTCGAGCTCCCTGAGGACGAGTTGCCGCCGGAGAAGTACTGGCATTCCACCGAGTTGGTGGAGGAGTGGTTCGAGGCCGTAAAGCGTCGCAGGCAGGACCGCGCCAAGGGTATCGAGTCGATCGAGATGCCTGAGGGTGAGGACGACTACGTGGATGACGAGGTCGCTGCTCTGCGTGGCTGACGGGGAACGGGGGTGGCATCTTGGCTGAGGCTGAAGACGTCTACAAGGTCGGAATCGAGTACCAGGGCGGCGCCGCCGTCAACAGTTTCGGCACCGACATGGACAAGGTCCAGCTCTCCGTTCAGGAGATGTTGGCCGGCCTCGGCAATTTGGGCGTCGACCAGAACCTTCTTCGGCGCAACGCCCAGCGTGCTGTCAACACTCTCAACACCGAGCTCAACCGGGCGATGGCGAGCGCCCAGAACCACGGCGGCGCCCAGCTTCCGGCGAACCTGGGTAGCCGGTTCGCGATGGCCGCAGGCATTCCGGAGCGCAACAACCGGCAGTTCGCCACGATGGCGTCGGCGGCGGAGCGGTACGCCCAGTCCATCATCCGCGCCGCGACGACGACGACGAACGCTTTCGGGCAGCGAACCCAGATGGATCCGCTGCGGCCGTTCCGCGAGGGGATCGTCCAGGCCGACCTGCAGACTGGACGGCTGAGCCGTTCCATTTCCGAGCTTCAGGCGAAGCAGGTCGCTCTCTCCCGGGTGCGCACCCCGCTGGAGAAGGACGTCAACACCCTCTCGCGGGCGAACCTTCAGCCGGAGACGAAGCAGATCCTGGCGCGGTCGTGGTCGGCTTCTGTCGCACCCGAGATCGCACGCGTTACGCCTCCGCGCCCGGCGCCGCAGCTCGATTCGGATGCTTTCCGGCTGGATGTCGCTCGCGCCCTGGCGGCCCCGCGGTCAGACGCAGAGCGCGCGATGGGTGCCACCTGGCCCCGTCAGCGGGCCCAGGATGTTGCGGGCTCCTTCGGGTTCGAGAACACGCAGCAGCTCAATGCGTTTGCCCGCGCGAACCAGGACGTCGTTGTCGCGGCTCGCGAGGAGGTGCGGGCCCGCCAGGCGGCCATCGCGGCACTTCATGCCGAGCAGCGCGCCAGGGCGACCGTGCAGCCGGGACGCTACTACCAGGGTGGCGGGCGGACCGGTGCGGCATGGGACTTTTCGCTTGACCCGTCGGCGGCCGACCGGCAGAACTTTGCATTCGGGTCGTACCAGGCGAACATGCCTGCTTCGCTGCGTGCGACGAGCCAGGCTATCCGTGAGGGTCAGCGTCTGGCGCTGGACGACTTCTCCAAGAGCCTTCCCCGCGGAGAGTCTGTTCGCCTCGGCTCCGCAAGCGCCGGCCGCATGCAGCAGGCATACGCCTTCGGGAGTTACCGGGAGAACATCGAGTACAGCCGACTCCTGCGTCAGGCTGGTGCTGACACCCCGGTCCTGAATGGTCTTGTTCGCTCGGGCGACTCTGTCCGCCTTGGCTCCACGCGTGCCGCACGCATGGAGCAGCAGTACAACTATGGCGGCTACCGGGAGAACATCGCGGCAGCCAGGGCCGCTCGGCGGGTTCCCTTCCGTGAGTCGTTCATGACCGGGTGGGGCTCGTCGGACGAGAAGCCGTTCGGGCAGATGGTGGGCCAGACGGCCCGCATCTCCCTGTTCTACGGTGTTGCGTATCGCGCACTCTCGACGCTGCAGCAGGTCCTCTCCGAGACTGTTACTGAGACCCTCGCCTACGAGGACGCACTCACCAACCTGAACCTGGTGACGAACCGGAGTCGGGAGTCGTCCGCTGCTCTGGCGTCGACGCTGACCGACATTGCTGCTAGCGCAGGTTTCACGTCATCGCAGGGTGTCGAGCTCGGGGCTCGCGCCGTGGGCCTGTACGGTGTCGCGTCCGCCGACGCGGCGACGCAGGAGCGCGCGATCGAGGTGTCGGCGCAGGTTGCAACCCGCATGGCCCGAGTCTCCGGCGGCGACCCGATCGCCACGCAGACCCAGCTCGCCGGCGCTCTGCGCTCGCTGGGCTGGGGGATCGAGCGACTCCCCGAGCTTGAGGACACGATCTCCTACCTGTCCCGCCAGACGGGCCAGTCGCCGGCGGAGCTCCTCGGGGCGTTCTCGAACGTCCAGACCTTGGCCTCGCAGGGCGGGTTCACCCCGCAGCAGACGGCTGCCATCCTCGCGCAGGTCGCGACGACGACGGGCCAGAACCCTGAGGCCACGGCGGGCCAGTTCCGCCAGCTCTTCTCCCGTGGCGCTGACACGATCGCCCCTCGCGCGAGTGAGATCACCGGCGTCGACATGACGGGGATGGATCTCCAGCAGATCTTCGCCACGGTCTCCCAGCTCAACCTGTCTGCCAACCAGCTCAACCAGTTCGCGTCGCTCTTCGGCAAGGGCGGGTCTCAGCAGGTCGCCACCATCCTCACTCAGCAGTACGGGGCCGTCCAGGGCCTGGTGACGGGCGCAGAGGGCGCCCAGGGCTTCGGTCAGGACGCTTTCGACCGTGTGATGGAGTCCATCGGGAACCGTCTGCGCGTCCTCGGGTCGACGGCCGCTGAGTTCAGCGTCAACCTCGTCGAGACGGGCATCCTTGACTGGTTCGCCCTGGTGGTGGTGGCGGCGCAGAACCTCGTCGACATCGGCAACAACGTCCTGGAGCTCTTCAACTCGCTGCCTCGCCCGCTGCGGGCTGTGGCGCTGGCCCTGGGCGAGGTGTACGCGGCTGCGTTGATCGCACAGCGCATGGGTTGGACGACTGCAGGGGCTCACGCCGCCGAGGGCTTGGCCCGGCCCTGGACAAGGGCTGCGACTCGTGTCCTGGCGGCCCCTGGGCAGATCTGGCGGGGCCTGAACGAGCCGATGACACGCGCTGGCGCGGTCCAGTTGCGGGGGCAGATCGGTGAGGCCCTGCGTGGGGTGCTCGCTGCTGGGGGCCCCCTGAAGCTCCCTGCGGGTCAGGTGCAGTCCGGTGTGCTTGGGCGCGTGCCCGGCCTGGGCCGACTGACGGGTCTGGGCACCTTGGGCGCTGTCGGCCTTGCGGCGGCCGGGGTGTATGGGGTTGGTACCGCGATCGGCAACACGATGCGCGGCGACACCTTGGTGCAGGAGGCACGGAATGCCTCTCTCGCGGCAGACACCGCGGAGGGCATGCGCGAGGCCGCAGCCCAGGCGCGGAACGTCGCTTCCGAACTTCGCAACATGGGCACCAGCGGGCTGCAGACTGGTGACGTCGCCGGGCTGCTGCCTGCACTCATCAATCAGTTCACCGAGCGGACGTCCATCGCTGAGGCCGACCGCCTTGCGGACTTCAACTCGCGCCGCGCGGACGCGCTGGAGCAGGCTCAGGCATTGGCCACGGCTCCCGCCAGCCGGTTCTTCCAGGGCGACTTCTCGGCTGAGGGTCTGGCCTCTGGACTGGAGCGGATGACGGAGGCCGGGCTCTCTGCTCAGCAGCAGATCGATGCGCTCAGCGGAGTGTTCGAGGCGGTTGCCACGAACGCGTCTCTCGCTCGTGACGTTGTTGCTGTCATTGGCCCCGATCAGCGGGACTATTTCACGCAGCGAGTTGCTGTCGCGGCGTCGACAGGACTGGAGCAGGCGGGTCAGGCGACTGAAGACTGGCGCGCGGGTCAGGTATGGGCGGCGCGGACGGATCGCCTGGGAAATGTCAGCATTCCGGGCTACATCCAAGGCCTGTTTGAGGGCAAGGAGTTCGAGCGCTCGCGCAACGAGTTCAGCCTGACGACGGAGGATCAGGAGAGGCTCAATCAGTTCCTTACGGAGCGCGTTGGCGCCGACCTGCAGTCATTCCTCGATGATGGCGTTGTCGACGACTACGAGTCGTCGCAGATTGTCTCGCGGGCGCTCGGGTCTGTGGGCGACGTTGCCGACATGTCCAAGGTTGACCCGACGTCGAAGAAGGCGCTCGAAACCTTCATCGCGTCAAACATTCGGAACCTGCTGCGGGAGTTCTCGCCGGAGGTCATTGCGCAGGACGTCGGCGGCCTTCTGGAACTGTCGACGGGCCTCATCGATCAGGAGGCCGAGACGCGGGGGGCGCTCGGCGGATCCAAATCGGGCGTCGCCAACTATCGGCTTGGTGAGCTTCGCGCGCTGCGACAGCGGGCTGTTGCTGCTGCGAATGGGAAGGATGGCGGCCTCACTGAGCAGGATGTTGCTGAGATCCGAAAATTCGACGTTCTCATCGCCCAGGCGACTACCGCTGCTGTGGACGCTCGCCTGCAGGATGCGGAGCGTCTGGCGAACCTGCAGATTGCCCGACTCTCCCCGGGTGACGTCAGCAGCCGGCTGGCGATCCAGCGAGGGCTGGTGGAGCAGCAGCTGGCGGCGGCGGACCAGCAGATCGCGACGGCTACTCGTGCGGCAGCGGCGGAGGCTTCTTCTGGTGGCACGTGGACGCCGGTCGACACGTCTGCGCGCACGGAGGCGTTGACTGCACGCGCGAACCTGGAGCGCGAGGAGCAGGCGAACACCCTCGCGATCCGGCAGGGGCAGCGCACCACGAGTGTGGGCGCGAACAACGCCCTCGGGCAGTCGGCCGTGGCCATCGACAACGCCCGTGACGCGCTCTCGCAGGAGACAGTGGGGGAGGCGTCGTACTACTCGGCTCTCGCGTCGTATCGCCAGGCTCAGTTCTCGTACAGCCAGGCGCTGGTGCAGAACCAGAACGCTGCTGCGCTGTCTCGGGTGGACCCGCGTGACACGATCGCGCGCCTGCAGACACAGGTGGCGAACGCCCGGCGCGAGGCCCGCCTGGTGCCCGCGAACCAGCGCGGCGCCCTCATGGACCAGATCAACCAGCTCAACCAGCAGATCGCTGAGGCGGCGGTTTCGCAGGCGAACGCGGCCGATAGCGCGAACATCGCCGGCAACCGGTCCCAGCTGGCTCAGGCAGAGGTCGCGATCAGGAGCGCTCACCGAAACCTGGGGATCCAGCTTCCGGGCACGGAGGCCTACTACTCCGCGCTGGCGTCGCTGCGCTCGGCTCAGGCCGAGCTCGCCCAGGCTGAACTGACTCAGCAGGACCGGCTGCGGCGACTGGGCTCGGATCTGACGGATCCAGTGGCGCAGGCCCGCCTGGCCGTGCAGCAGGCGCGTGCTCAGCTCGCCGCCGACCAGGCGTCGGGGCAGGGCTCGGATGTCATCGCCCAGTCCCAGCTGGACCTGCGGAGCGCGCAGAACCAGGAGGAGGCTGCGGCGTTCAGCCAGCGCATCTCCGACCTGCAGACGGCGGAGGACTTGGGGCGCATCTCGCACTCGGCGTACATGTCGTATCTGCAGTCGGAGCACGATCGACTGACCGCGATTGGGGCCCGGACCCGCCAGCAGCAGGAGCAGCTGGATCAGGTCGACAAGCTGATGAAGTCCGCGGCGGAGCAGCTCCAGGGGCAGTTCAACATCGGCGACATCGATCTGCCGACCGTGTACGAGGTGCGGCGCGCCATCGGGTCGAACGCTGCGACCCAGGTGTCTGACTACTCGAACTCGAACAATGTCGTGAACGTGAACGGTGCGGATTTCGGGGCGGTCGTTCAGTGGCTCACCCAGTACCTGGGGACGGGCGCACAGGTTGTCACAGCGGCTACCCCTAGGAGGGTGTGATGGCGGTTCTTCGTTGGAGACTGCAGGACCCGGCCAACCCGGGGGACGAGTACACCTTCCCCATCAGCCCGAATCGTATGTCGTCTCCGTTCCCGCAGCGCCTCGTGACCACCAAGGGGACGACAGCAGTGGATGGTCAGGTTCTGTTGTGGGAGGGGGCCACAGAGCCGACGAACTGGGAGTTCGGTGGCGCCATCTTGAACGCTGCGCACTATGAGGCGTTGCGGTCTTGGGTGTACGACAAGCCTGGCCGGATGTTCTTGTGGGACCACTTCGGCCGGCGGTACGACCTGGTGTTCAAGGAGTTCAAGCCGGAGGCGGAGAGGATGAAGGTGGGCCGTTACTGGTACCACGGCTACACGATCACTGCCTTGGTGGTGTCCATCTCTGCACCCACCATTGGCGATGGAGGCCCTGCCTGATGCGTGATGACCTGCCTGACGGCATGGAGGCCATCTGGCGCTCCGGTAGCTACGTGGGCAAGAATCGCCGGGCGTTCGCGCGCGTGACCGTGCAGCACCCGCAGATGAGGTTGGAGACGTACGGGCTTCAGTCGACGTTCCGGCGCGTCCCGACCGTCTCCACGGGCGCGGCTTCGTTCAATCCTTACCCGACGGGCATTGATCCCACCCGCGGGGAGTCGGTGACGAACCAGTACGCGGACTACTTGTTCACCTCTCCCGAGCCGCCGAAGGAGTTGCCGAACGTGGCGTCTGTCCAGTGGACAAGGTCCACGGACATCGACGCCGCAACGGCGACGATCACATTCTGGAACACGGCTCCGCTGCCGCTGGGTGAACTGCCCTTGGGCAAGGAGCTTGACCGCCCGGGTTGGTACACCGCGAACCGCGGCACCACATCGTTCTCGTCACGCTGGAACCACCTGCCGAACGAGTGGCAGAACATGCTCATGCCTGACAACATCCTTCGTACGTACGAGGGGTATGGCTATGACGAAGAGGTTCCCCCGGAGCAGGACCCCCACCTGGTGCTGACGGGTGTCTGGATGATCGACGAGGTGCGACTGGATGCTTTTGGCCAGCTGATCTGCATCTGCCGCGACACGATGCGTCTCCTGCTGGACCACCAGCACTTCATCCCGGTCGTTCCCGAGGACTTCTACCCGGCCACGTTCCGGGACTGGTCGCAGAAGGTGACGGTCCAGAGCAAGCGCAACATCGTCATCGAGTCGAACAACGTGGAACGCCTCGGCGTCACCCCCACGGGTTCCGGCAACGACCGGTGGCCGGAGTCGGCGTACACGGGGGCCCGCGTGTACGGGCACAGCCACATGCATGCTTTCGACGGCGATCCGGGGACGTACTGGCTGTCCGTGGGCAACGCGACGCCGACTTACCGCAGCTCGTACGAGTACATCGAGTTCAACGCGAACGGCGCTGCACTCAGCCAGGTGAGGCTGCAGACGGTCGGCGCGGGGTACAACGCCTACATCTGCGTGGAGGTGGATGGTGTCGGCTGGATGCCGGGCCCCATCCTCGGGTACCACCGCGACGGGCGTGGCCGCTACGACGAGGGCATGCCGTACATCCAGATGATCGGGATCGGCTCCGAGGGTGAGCATGCGTTCAACTTTGACAACCCGATCCGCGGGGTGCGTCGCGTTCGCATCTGGTTCAACAACGTCCAGCACTTCCGGCTGCCTGGCGCACCGTACCGCGCGGCCGTCCGGGAGCTGAGTGCATGGGGCCCGGTGCACCGTCGTGAGGTGCGTGAGGTCATCGACGTGAACCAGGTGAACCTCAAGGAGGGACCGGCGGGGTCCAACCCGGGGATGTGCCAGGACTTCACGGACATCATCAAGCTGTTCTGCGCGTGGGCAGGCCTGTACTGGCCCATGTCCGCATACACGCGTCACAGCGACGGCTCGAAGGTGTTCGTCCCGCCCGGAGCGCCAGACTTTGCTGTGCTTGGCGAGGGTGTGATGGGCCGAGTGTGGGGGGACTTCCTTGCCACGGGGACGGCGCCTCCGAACGAGATCTTGGCCAGTGCATTCGACAAGAAGTCTCTGGCTGACGGCGTCCGGTATATCGCTGACATCGTCGGCTTCCTGGCGTACGTGGACGAGACGGGCGCTTTCCAGTGGCGTTTGCCGAACGTCTGGACGCTGGGTAACTGGATCGGGGGGATGTCCGCAAACCCGGGGCGCACCAATCGCATCCTGACGATCGATGAGCGGCAGGTTCTCATGGGCCTTGACGCGACCGTGCAGTCGCGCAATGTTCGTGAGGGCGTCTTCGTTGGGAATGCTGCGGGTAAGTTGGCGGCTCTGGTTGGCGGGTACAACCCGAATCCGACGGGCTTGCGTCGCATCAGTGGCTTCACTGACCAGAACTTCTCTTCGGTCGCCGAGGCCAAGGTCATGGCAGACCTGATCGCCGTGCGCCAGCTCTTCCGTTATCGCGAAGATGTCGTGAAGATTCCCGCTTTCCCGGGCATTCAGGTCGACGATCAGGTGCGCATCTATGAGCGAGTCACCTCTGAGGGATTTGTTCACTACGTCACCGGCATCTCGTCCAGCAACGATCTGACAACCGGGCAGTGGACGTACGATCTGCAGACGCACTGGCTGGGTGATGACCCCAAGGGGAAGTGGGTTGTTGACAAGTCCACCCTGAACAGCACCACCATCTCCTACGTCGATGCCTTGGAGCGAGGAGCCGTCACGGCTCGCGGAGTGACTGGGGTGTGACTGGGATGGGTGGGTTCTTCGAAGTCGTGCGGGCGCAGGACGCGACCGCACAGGCGCGTGCCACCCAGGCTGAGAACTCGGCTCGTTGGGGGGTCTCCCAGCACGTCCTGGACACTCGCGGATCGACCTCTGTCAGGCGACAGCAGCCGATCATGTTCGAGACTCCGTTCTTGAGCCCGCCGTTCGTGTCGACCGGCGCCGTCATCAAGAAGGACTTCTCGCCCGAGGTGGCGTGGGTTCCGGAGACGAACGCCGGGGTGTGGCAGTGGCATCGCAACACTCGTGGCCACTACACGGGCGCGTACGTCTTCCTGATGGTCAAGACGCCGCAGGTGCAGGCTGAGATCGAGCATCACTTCACGTTCTCTGGTGTGGCCTACAAGGATCTGGGTGAGCAGGTCTCAACTGACGCCCAGCTCTTGCAGTCGCGCCCCGTCGGCTTTGGAGGCGCATGATGGCTGGCCGCACACCGAGGTTCCAGCTGAACTACTTCGACGCGGGAACGCCTGGCACACCAAACGACGATGGGCAGAAGTTCTTCGGCCTTGACCGGATGGTGCTGGATCGTCTTCTTGCCGCCGTGGAGTCCCACGATCACCGCTTCCGGCCGCCGGCGTTGGTCCCTGACGGGGCGCTGGTGCCGACGCTCAACGCCGGCGGGGGCGGCCTGCAGGGTGGCTACACGTACCACTACCGTTACGCGGTGGTGGACGCTCAGGGCAACGAGTCGATCGCCAGCCCCGAGACGGTTGTCGTGACGCCCGCCCTGCTTCCCAGGCCGCCTGCGCCGAGCGCCTACCACGACGAGGAGGCTGCGGCCGGCTCACTGTCCGCGGGCCTCTACTACTACGCGCTGACGGCCATCCGTGGCTCTGAGGAGACCCCGCTCGGCCCGACGGTGATGGTTCAGCTTGTCGGGGCAGAGGATTCCGTCACGCTGGATCTCCCGCCGTTCGGCGATGCGGATTCGGTCCGTGTGTGGCGCATGGGTTCGACTGAGCCGGGCTACACCAAGCTCGGCGTTGTCGCGAGCGACGTCGAGACGTTCTTCGACGACGGGAGCACTCCGGCCGACCCGTGCTCGTGCGATCCGGGCAACATGCCGCCGTCCAGCAACACGGGGATCTCTGCATACTCGGTGGACCTGGAGCTCCCCGGCGGCGTCGACCTGTCGGACTCTCAGGGGTGGCGGCTGTACCGCAGCATGACACCGGGGGTGTACCCGTCTGCTTCGCTGGTCCACTTCGTCGTGGAGCGCGAGGAGGAGTGGGACGACGACTCACCACTGCTGCGCACCTGGACTGACATCGGCGGGTCGCTCGCCTCCGGCAAGCCCCTGACCACGGACGTCAACATGCGGTTCCAGCCGCTTGCGTTCGACACGGTTGGGGAGCTCCCGGATCCGGCCCCGTACCCGAGCGGGTATCCGATTGTCGCGGACGGGACGATGTATGTCCGGGTAGATGGGCAGTGGGAGGCCCTGGCTGGCGGCGGCGGTGGTGGCGGCATGAGCAGCGTCTTCACCTCGCCCAGTGGGTACCGGTTCATCTTGTCTGTTGACGACATGGGTGCCTTGGTGACGACACCGACCGACTTCCCTGGGCCGCCTCCGCAGCCCACGTCCTTTGGCCTGGATGGAGGCGAGTGATGGCTGTCCTCTGGCGGATCTCATTTGAGGATGCGGTGACTGACGGGGGTCGCCTTGTCAGTGCCCCCATTGCGGAGTCCGGTGGCGCCGAGATGGTGGTAGAGCCGTTCGCCGATGAGGCACCGTGGAACACGACGTTCAATGTCGCACCGCTGATCTCTGAGCCCGCCCCGGGGGTGTTCGTCGCCTCCCTCAATCACGGCACCCGGTTCAGGAGCGATGTAGACCTGAGCGTTCCCGACGTAGGTTCCATGACTGTCGTTGTCGGGTTCCCGGAGGGGTGGAACAGCGTCCCGTCAGAGTGGGACTACGATGTCCCGATCGTAGAGGTGGCCAATGCCTCGGTGAAGGCTATTAGTGACGGGGGGACGGACACTCTGGGGCTCATGACAGGCGTTCCCGACGGTTCAGGCAGGTATCACGACACAGGTCTGCCGTACCCGGTTCCTGAGGACTCGTGGCATGTCATCACGGTCACGTGGGATGCATCGGTCAGTGAGCGCAGATGGTTCCTGGACGGTGTCGGGCTTGATCCTATGGATGATCCTTGGGAGGCCGGCTCGTACCTGAGCGAGGGCCTTGCTGAGATCTACTTCGGCTCGTACCTGAGCGAACACGAGACGTTGTCCGGGACGTCGTTCCCCGCGCTGCACTCCATCGAGATGCAGGATGTGGTTCTGTCGTCCCTGGAGGTGGAGGGCCTGCACTCCGCCATCTTGGGCGACCTCGACGACGTACCTGTTCCGACGGGGGAGAACGTTCCTGCGACGACGTTGACGTGGGAGCCTGACCTTGGTCACCACGGCCTGACCGGGTGGCGCCTGCGGCTGGCCGTGGACGGGGAGGTCGAGGAGCTGCGTCTCGCGCCGGAGGTGTCGAGCTTCGACCTGGCAGCCCACTTCGGCTCTGATGGCGTGCACGGGATCGCACACCTGTATGCGGTCAACGCCAACGGCTGGTCCACGCCAGCGGAGGCGACGTTCTGATGGCGGTGCACCGGCCGAAGATCATGCAGCAGGCGAACCTGCCGACGTCGTCAGACTTCGGACTGGCGTTCAAGGACGGCTTGATGTACTACCCGGATGAGTCGGAGCCGCTGCAGCCGATCACCGCATCCGCAAGTCATTCGTTCACGCCCGGTATGTGGCAGTACGAGTTCACCGGGTCGCCGAACGCCGGCGTCGCCATCAGGGGGACTTATGGCATCTCGTGAGAGGGAGTGCTGATCTGATGGCGATTCGCTTGTCGTTGCCTACGTACAACCCGTCGAAGCCGCTTCATGTGCGCGCTGAGTGCTCGGTTAGTTTCCACGGCATATACGGGGCGCCGATGTACTTCCGCGTCCAGCCTGACGAGTTCGTCGGACGCGTGCTGATTCCGTTCCATGAGAAGATGATCCCGCCGTTTGCGGTTGGCCCTGACCGGGTGTTTTTCACCGCCGAGCTGGACATTGAGGACCCGCGTACCTATGGAATGAATGGTGGCGAGGGCTGGTTCGCTCTCACGGGCAGCCATCCGTACTTCGTGTTCGTCCACGACGTGCAGGTGTACTACACCCCGAACGATCAGGATGGGCTTGGTCGCCAGGAGGGCTTCTACTCGTGAGGACTGTCCTGCTGGTTCCTCGTCGTGCCGATGGAGGCTGGCGGGACCGGGTGTGGGCACGCCTGCGTGAGGACTTCTGGCCACAGCTGGGGGTGGCCGTCGTCGAGGGGCATCACGACGACGGCCCGTTCAACCGGGCTGCTGCGCTCAACGCCGCTGCCGGCCTAGCGGGTGAGTGGGATCTCGCGGTCGTGGCGGACGCTGACGTGGTCGTCGAGCCTGACTCAGTGCGGCGCGCGATCTCGGCGGCGGCCCAGACTGGTGGAGGCCTTGTCTTCGCTCACGACTGCTGGCTCAACCTGTCGCAGAGGGACGCCCAGGACATCCTCGACGGTGATGATCTTCGCACCGTCCTCGCTCGTGGTGGCTTCACGAGCCGGACGCCGGTCGTCAGCGGGGTCTTCGTCGTCACCCGCGGGCTGTGGGACGCCGTCGGTGGGTTCGACGAAGCCTTTGTGGGGTACGGCGGGGAGGATCACGCGTTCTACCGGGCGTGCTCGTTGGTGCAGGCGGTCCGTCACATCCCTGGCGCACTGTGGCACGTCTGGCACCCGAGGCCCGATCAGGCAGGCCCGTGGGTGCCGCGCAACGTGGCGCGCATGGAGCAGTACGCGCGAGCGGAGACCTTGGTGGAGTTGTCATGGCTCCGGAGTTGACGCGACTCCCTGACGGGTGGCTGGTCAAGGTCGTTGACGGCTGGCAGCTCCAGGTGCGACGTCGCCGGTTGTACCGGCTTGTCGAGGTGCCGGAGGCGAACCTCATGGATCAGGGTCGCTTCTGGTGCTACACCTCGTTCGAGGCGGCTGTCCTTGCTGCCGCGGCGTGGGATGCATCCCCGGACACTGAGCCGGTCGGCTGGCTCAGGCGTGGAGGGGCGCGACTCTACTTGTAGGACGCGGAGGCGTACTCGATCTCCAGCGGAGCCCCTGTCTTGGCGGGGATGCGGATGGTCAGCGTCCCCGCGACGCCCTCTGTTTCGAGGGCCTGGAGTGCGATCCCCAGGTTGAACTGGCTTGCCGGCCGCACGAGTTCGGCAGCCTGAGAGTTTGCGAGCCGGGCAAAGAGCCCCTTGACGACGGCGCCTGCGCTCACGCGCTCGTTCGTCCGCTTGTCGCCACGGTTGACAGCGTCCACGTGTACCCCCCATCGGGTTACGGAGCCGGTCCCCCCCGGAACTCCTGTCTAGTCACCATGACGGTGCGAGTCACAAGAGTCCAGCAGCCTGTCCGGGTTCGCGATTGCTGCGCCCGCACGTGTCGCCGAGATTCCTGCGCTAGCAGATATCGCGCGATCTTGCGCTGACGTCGGAGGTGGCGCGTAGAGTCCTCGGCACAACGACATCACCGGTCCGGACAGCGGGCCAGGCATCCGCGGCATGAGCCGGGAGCAAGCCACCAAAGCATCGGCTGAGGGCGGCACTGAACGTGAGGCACAACTTGTGCCCTGCGTTCGGTGCCGCCCTTTTCGTGTTCCAGGAGAGGGGGCCCGAGTGGGCCAGCACGAGAACGTGCCCGAATACGTGCAGGTCGGGGACAGGGCGATGGCAGTCGTCCTTGACGCCGCCGCACGGATGGTTGGCGTCGCCATGTACGACGACTACAAGCAGGCAGAGAACGCGCGTGAGCTGTGCCACGAGATGTGCCACCTTGCGATGGACCAGTACGGCTTTGTGCCTGCTGTCTTCTACGGTGCGCGTTCGGCAGCACAGGTCCTGGAGCAGGCGGGCGTCGAGATCAACTTCCAGGAAGGTCGGATCTTCCGGGACCCCGAGTCGGGCCTGTGGACCTGGAGCATGTCGAAGCCGGAGGCCCTCTCGAAGGACCAGGGCATTGCCCTGCGCGCTGGCGCCCGCCTGATCGTGGGCGCGGTCGACCTCATCGGCATGAAGGGCCCGGAGGACGCGACACCCGAGGAGGCTGCGAACTACCGCGTATGGGTGGGTGACACCGCTGCAGAGGAGTACCCCTGCGCTGCACTTCAGGGCGTCATCGCCCTGTACGGCGTCATCTGCCTGACCGTGGGCCGGCATCTGCTGGGTGGTGGCCGGTGATGTTCTGGAAGAAGAAGCGTGACAAGAAGGCCGTGAACGCCGGCGATGGCTTCCTGGGCGAGGTGCTGCAGGAGGTTGCCAACGACGCTGTCCTCAGCCTTGCCGCGGAGGCGGAGAGCGACGGCGACATCGACCTGACCGACCTCCTTGAGGGCCTGAAGGGCCTGCCCGCAGAGGCGGTGTCAGAGCACCTGGGGCTCTTCAAGCTGCTGCGCAGCATCGCGTACAACTACGACGTCGTCGACCTGTTCTCTGGCATCGGCTGGGACGCCCAGCTTGACGAGCTGGACCTGCGTGCGTTCGGGATCGACTACGACAAGCACGTCGTGAAGCTCCGCAGCGACAACTCGATGCCCACCCTGCGCGCCGACCTGTGGACCATGCGGCCCGCCGACCTCGGGTTGACGTTCCAGGGCCTCATCGCCAGCCCGTCGTGCAAGAAGTGGAGCGCCGCCGGGCTGAAGGAGGCGCACTCCGAGCTCAACAAGATCCTGGCCGCGATCCCCGCCATCCGTGACGGCAAGGCCCTGAACGACGTGCTCTCGGATGTCGACCCCGAGGCGGCCCTGGTGCTCGCCCCGCTGGAGTGGGCTGTCTACCACCGGCCGGTGTGGATCGCGCTGGAGCAGGTCCGTCAGGTGCAGCCCGTCTGGGACGCCATCGCTGTGGCGCTGCGCGAGCTCGGCTACTCCGTGGACACGGGCATCCTGCACGCCGAGCAGTACGGGACTCCGCAGACACGCGACCGGGCCATTCTCGTGGCGAATCGTGACGTCGAGGTCACTCTCCCGAAGCCGACGCATTCGCGCTACTACTCGCGCAACCCGCCGAAGCGCGACCCGGGCGTGCAGTCGTTCGTGACGATCGCGGAGGCCCTCGGTTGGGAGCGCGGCGGGGACAACACCGCAGTTCCCTACCCGAAGGCGATGCGCTCGAACTACGGCACAGGTGGGGACCCCAAGAACAGGGGCATCCGCACCGTGGACGAGCCGGCCCCCACGGTCACGTCGAAGATCGGCCGCAACCAGTGGATGTACCACACGGGCAGCGACCAGGAGCCGCCGGAGTGGGTGTTCAACCGCCCGAGCACAACGGTCGTCGGGTCTTTCAAGCCTGAGGTCATCGCGGCACCGGGCTACCGCAAGGCAGGTGATGGCCCAAGGCAGAACGCGCACGGATCCGGGCGCGTCACCCCCGAGGAATCCGCTCGCCTTCAGGGCTTTCCGGAGTGGGTCAACTGGGCCGGGATCGGCAAGTCGGCCCGCGAGCAGATCATCGGCAACGCCGTCCCGGGCCAACTTGCCCGCGCGGTCATTCAGGCAGCACGTGGAGGTGTGCAGTGAACAAGGACTTTCTCGGCTTCGTAGGCCGAATCATCGTGGTCGTTCTTCTGGTGGTGCTGCTGTTCGCAGTGTTCGTGGGCCTCGGCGGTTCGATCGCCCGTGCCGACGGTGGCGTGTGCGTGCCCCAGGACGCGCAGGAGGCTGTCCCGCCCACCTACGAGACGAAGGTCGTCACCGAGGCCTGGACCGAACTCGTGGAGCACCCGGCAGTGACCGAGGTCGTCCACCACGAGGCCGTGGCTCACAAGGAGTGGCGTTACAAGAAGGTGATCCCCGGCCAGGCCGAGGTGAAGCAGGACCAGTGGCGTTTCCGGACGCGCGTGTGGATCGCCAACTTCAAGGAGGTCAAGGAGGTCCAGGGCTACAACTTCGTCTCCGGTGGCACTACTCGCGTCAACGGGCAGACGGTGGGTGGCCACTGGGTGCAGCAGTCGGGCTGGCACGCGATCCCTGACGTCATCATCAACGTCGTCTGGGGCACCTCCGGGCCGCCGGACAGCGTTCTCGGCACCGGTCGCGTGAACCTGAACGTCTACGGCGGACCGAACGTCCAGGTGAACTACAACGCTCACAAGGTCGACTTCTCCGGCTGGTCCGACTGGGGCCCGTGGTCTGACTGGTCGACGACAAACCCTGGTGCAGCGAATGACACCCGTCAGGTCGAGGGCCGGCAGGTCGTCACCCAGGAGGCCGTCCCGGATTCGTGGGAGTACACGGGCTGGCTGACGGAAACCCTTTCAGCCCCGTGGATCTTCGTGGAGAAGCGCCAGGTGGAGACCGAGGCCGCCCGGGACGAGGAGATCGTCCTGAAGGACGCGTGGGTCGAGGAGATCCACCACCCGGCGGTCACCGAGGAGGTCCTGGTCGACCCGGGGCGTGAAGCCGTGGACGAGGTGGTCTGCCCTGAGCCGACCCCTGAGCCCACCCCGACTGAGGAGCCGACATCAACGCCTGCACCCACCCCGAGCACAGCGCCCTCGCCGTCGCCGACCACTACCGCACCTGTCGCGCCTTCGCCGAGTCCGTCCGCACCACGCTCCGCTGGATCTACTACTCCTGAGCTGGCTGCGACTGGCATCGGCTGGCAGGGGCCCGTTCTCGCCGCGGCTGTTGCCATTCTTGCGGGCGCTGGCCTGACGTGGATCGGGCGTCGGCTGAAGTGACTGGACTCGTCATCCGCCAGTCGGATCTCGCTTCGTACCAGTGGTGTGCGCAGCAGGTCCACCTGAGGGAGAAGGCCAAGGCGGAGGGTTGGCATGAGCCGATCCTTTCCGCCACGGCCGGTGGGACGGTGTTCCACTACGCCGCGCAGGTGCTGCAGAAGCTCCACCACGAGGGGCGTGAGGACGCGCTGGACGTGGCCCTGGCGACGTTCGCCCGCTACTGGGACCCGAACCACATCGGGGAGATCTCCGAGGGCCCGGTGGACGTGTGGATCGCCCAGGACACGTGGGGCGGGATGCAGGCCCGCCACCAGGCGAATCTGCGAGCCATGTACGCCTGGCTGAAGAAGGAGCGTTCGGTGCTCCTTTCGTTGGAGCACACGTTCGACGTTCCGATCGTCATCGACGGTGAGGAGCACACGCTCCACGGGACCGTTGACCGTTTGGCGCTGCGAATGGTGAACGCCCGGCCGGTGTTGGCCATCGAGGACTTCAAGACTTACCGGAGGAAGCCGGAGGCCCTGGACTGGAACACCCAGATGACGCTGTACAGCTTCGCGTCGTTGGATCCCCAGTTCTGGACCCCGTTCTTCGAGAACGAGGTCGTCCTGGAGGGCTTCTCAGAGGTGCTCGATCGGCTGGATGCCCGGGGCCTGGCGCTGTGGGGCGACAGCGACAACGTCATCCCTCGCAGGGGTCGGATCCTGCGGGCCTGGGACGGCTTCAACGTTCATGAAGCGGGGTGGCGGACCGAGGCCCATTACGCCCGGCTGAAGGCACACCTGCGGGAGTACATCAAGGCCCGCCGGGCGGGGGTGTACCCGTTGACCGTGGACAGCCATCACTGCCGCTTCTGCCCGTTCAACAACGGCATCTGCGGCGACGCCCCACTCCCGGAGAGGCAATTGGACATCGATGGATGACGACGGCTACCTCAATGACGACCACTACTTCAGCGTGCTCTACCCGCACAATGACGGGGACTGTCATGGGACCCGCTGCCCGCGGTGCGAGTGCTGCATCCACTCCAAGGAATGCAAGACCTGGCCTTACCCGTGCGCAGACCCGAACTGCGGATGCTTCTACCAGGAGGACTTCAGAAATGACTAGGACCGCAGACCAGACGGAAACCCTCCGCCAGGGCGTCAACGACGAGATGGCCGACCTGTGGGTTGCCGCCGAGCGGCTGCTGACAGCCAACGACGCCATCCGCCACGCGTACGGCTGGGACGACCTCACCGCGTCGTTCCGGCGCCGGGCGGAGCGGCTGGCGAACCAGCTCCTGAACGACGACGACTTGGAGGACACCGTCCTCGACCTCGCAGCGACCCTCGTCGTTTACCGGGCGGCCCTGACCGGGGCGCCCGTTCCCTACAGCGTGAAGGAGGACTGACCCGGTGGCCATCCGAATTCAGACCGCTGGCCTCGACGACTATCTCGATGGTGACGGCGGCACGGCGAACATCAAGGCCCTCATCCTCGGAAGAGCAGGCAGTGGGAAAACAAGGTCCTCCTCGTACTGGAAGAACCCCCTTCTGCTGGACTGCGAGGACGGCCGCGCCGTGCTCGCAGATCGCGGCACGCCGTACGTGGAGATCGAGTCCGAGCAGGACGTCAACGACATCATCGCCTACCTGAAGAAGGAGGCAGGGAAGCCGTCGCGGACTTTCGACACGGTCATCCTCGACACCCTCGACGGCCTGCAGCAGAGGCTCATCCGCAACCACCTTGCGAAGGTGCGGCGGTCCCGGATGGAGGCGTTCGAAGGCGACTATGACGCCGTCAACAACCCCATCAAGAACCTCATCCACACGCTGCGGGATCTCCCCATCAACGTGGTCGTGCTCGTGCACCTCAAGGAGGCCGGGAAGGTCACCAAGAAGGACGAGGTCGCGGCGCATGCTGGCGAGGACACGCTGACGATGGCGCAGGGCTGGTCCATCGATCTCGTTGGCGACGTCCGCGAGAAGGCTGCCGGTTGGTTCGACCTCGTGGGCCTCATGCAGAACGAGTGGGCGTCCGAGAAGGTCGGCAAGGAGACCAAGCAGGTCATCAAGCGCAGCATCCGCTGGCAGCCGATCCCTGAGGTTCCGTTCCTGAAGGACCGCCTCTACGCCTTCCCGCCGTCGACCCCGGTGAACTTCTCTGACGAGGACTACACGCGGCTCGTCAAGTACATCGAGAAGAAGGCCACCGGCCTGAAGCGTTCGGAGGTCGTGGGCGAGGTCGAGGGCGCGCTGGACAACGCCGCACCTGCGGACGTTGCGGGTGGGCCTGTCGCGCCGAACCCGTCCGGCGTCCTGTCGAAGCCGCGTCAGCGGGTAGAGACCCCGCCGGCCGAGTCCACCCCGGAGCCCGCAACCACCGAGGCGGCAGAGGAGTCGGCGCCCGTTGAGGCTCCCGCCGAGCCCAGCGGTGTCGAGGTGGCCAAGGAGGTTCTTGGTGCAGAGGTCATCGCCGAGGAGTGCGACTGGGTCGCACTTGGTGAGGCCGCAACGACCGTCGAGGAGGTGCGTGCCATCTGGAAGCGGGCAGAGGCGGCCAACGAGCTCACCAGCACCGTCAAGGCTGCGCTGGCTGTGCACGGCCGGGCACTCAAGGCCTGACCAACCAATCCATCGCTGAACAGCAGTAGTTACAAGAGGGAGAAACAGGAATGCCGAAGGCAACAGTCAAGCGGGGCCGTCTCTACTTCTACGAGGAGGGCGAGTTCACCGCGATCCTCCGCTCCGTGGAGGAGAACACCGTCGAGTACACGGCCAAGTCGCACCACCAGGCCGTCAAGAAGGGCGAGGCCCGGGTCGGGGACACCCTGTCCTTCGACCAGTGGATCTGGACGTGGGACCTCCTGTCGGGCGACCACGGCTCGACGGAGATCGAGTTCAAGACGAACCCGGGGATCGAGATCGCCCGGCGCACTCTCGGCCTGCAGGCCTGGGAGGCCCTCACGGGTGAGCCGCTGGAGCTCGGGCAGGACATTGACACGGACGTGATCGTCGGCGGCAAGGCCCGCCTGGTCATCGTCCACGAGGACCCGGAGACGGGCCGCGACGGGAACACCTACTACCGCTCCCGCGTGGGCGAGGTGCTGCCGCTCGGCGACAGCGGCCCCGCTGAGGACGAGATCCCGTTCTGAGCACCAACCCCGGCGTTTGCAGCGGCTTGTAAGCGCCGGGGTAACCCCGTCTAGCCCAACGGCAGAGGCACTGCGTTCAAAGCGTGGTCAGTCCGGGTTCGAATCCCGGGGCGGGGACACACGATTCCTGCTGTAGCACAAATCGTAAGGAGACAGAATGTCTGACGTGGACGTGCGGGGCTACCTCCGCTCCAAGGGCCTGGACGTGAAGATGTCCGGCAAGGAGTGCGTTGTGCCCTGCTTCTTCGTCTGCGGGGAGCACGCCGACTCCCGCAAGAAGAAGCTGTATGTCAACTCTGAGCACGGCGCCTGGGATTGCAAGGTGTGCGGCCAGCAGGGCGGATGGCGTGCGGTTCTAGAGCACTTCGGGGACAAGATCGAAGACACTCCTGCAGCCAAGCCGAGCCGCAAGTTCCAGATCAACGAGGAGTACCTGCACGCCACTCAGGACGCGCTCATGCAGAACAAGAAGGCCTTGGCTTACCTGTTCGAGCGCGGCTTGACCCTGGACACCATTGAGGCCGCACGGCTTGGGTACCACCCGAAGGGCGTCTCCCTGATGGAGTCGCTGCCGTCCTCTCTCAAGGAAGGCGGGTTCACCCGTGACGAGCTGCGTGATTCTGGTCTGCTGACGGCCGCCGGCAGGGACTTCCACAGCGGCCGGATCATCATCCCGTACCTGTCGTCAGGCCAAGTGCTGCAGGTCCGCGGCAGGGCCCTGGACCCGAACGACAAGATCAAGTACGCGACCCCGCCGGGGGACCCCGTCCGGCTGTTCAACGAGGACGCCCTGCGCGGCGCCGAGCGCGTCATCCTCGTCGAAGGTGAGGTCGACGCTCTCAACGTCCAGCAGGTACTGCAGTCCTCTCCTGATGTCCGTGCACGCAATCTCGCAGTCGTGGCCATCGCCGGCGTTGGCTCCCTGCCGGGCGGCAAGGAGGGGTTCGCGGACTACTTCGAGGACATCAAGCGCGTCTACGTCGCGTTCGACAACGACAACCCGGGCAAGCAGGCGTCCATCAAGGTCAAGGACCTCCTGTCGGCAAAGGCTCGCATCGTCGAGCTGACCGGTGAGGTCAAGGACTGGTCGGACTTCATCGTTGATGGCCACCACGGGTGGCAGGACGTGATGGGCCTCATCTCCGAGGCCGACATGCGCGGCAAGCGTGTGTTCTCGGTGGGGGAGTCGCTGCGTTCACTGCGCAAGTTGGAGTCCGCTGCCCCGGGGATCAAGACCGGGTGGCGCACGCTGGACTCGCTGCTCTTCCCGGGCCTCATGCCGGGTCAGGTGACCATCCCGGTCGCCAACACCGGGAACGGCAAGTCCTTGTGGTTGGCAAACCTGGCCTGGCAGACACGGGACATCCCGACGCTCTACATCACGCTGGAGCTCACCAAGGAGGAGTCTGCCAACCGGCTTCTTCGGATTGCGCGCTTCTACGACCCGCTGATGGATGACGTCACACTCGACGCCCACTTTCCCCACCTGAGCATCGTTGACGAGAACCGGCTCTCTGCGGACGACTTCTCGGTCCTGATGGAGGAGTTCATCGAGGAGCGTGGGGACAAGCCGCGCATCGTGCACGTCGACTACCTCGGTTACTACGCCCGTGGGCAGCGCGCAAAGGACCAGTACCAGAAGGTCACCGACGCGGTGATGCAGCTCAAGGAGCTCGCCAAGGAGTGGCAGACACACATCGTCGTCCCTTCCCAGGTGTCTCGAAATCAGAAGCAGGGCGAACTCATCCAGGCGTCGGCGCTGCGTGACTCGGGTGCCGTCGAGGAGACCGCGGACTTCCTCCTCGGGATCTCCCGGCCACACCTGCAGGAGGGCATCAACAAGGCAGCCAAGGAGGGGACCGTCGGGTCGGCCCTGAAGGTGAACCTTGCGAAGTCCCGACACGGGAACACCGGGCGGGTCGTCCCTCTGCACCTCGCGCCGCACTCCCTGGCGATCGTGGACGACACCGACCGGGTCGCGGTGCAGCGGGTGGAGCAGGAAGTGGAGTCCTACAACGGCGGTGAGAAGTACCAGGAGTTCCTGGGTCGCAAGCAGAGGACAGCTTGGCAGGCAAGGCAGGGATCGCTCGGACTGGACGCGAAGGAGAAGGCAAGTGGCGACTGACAACGAGATCTTGAGGCTGGATCTGGAGTTCAAGCCCGAAGAGCACATCTCCGGCGGCTCGGTGCAGGTGCGGGTGATCGGCGATGTCGACTTCCCGACCGCGCTGCGCGCACTGCGGGCTGCGGGTATGCAGGGAACCATCGAGAGCCTGCTCGCTTCTTACCTCGCCGGCGCTTTCGATGACGACCCGGAGATGGATCTGACTGACGATCTGGCGGTGGAGCCGTGACTCCGACCATCTACCGCCCGCGAACGCAGAACGCCGTCGAGGCGTGGTTGGTGCCGGACGACCTTGCAGACAATTCCGAGGAGCTGTCGCAGTGTGCCGCCTGGGCGGAGGGCGTGCCGCTGCGCGGCGTCGGGGTGCATATCCGCATCCACGGTCGCATGCGGATCGCGTTCCCCGGGTCGTGGCTTGTGCGAACCCAGCGCGGCATCGAGATCTACAAGGACGACGAGTTCCAGGCTGCTTTCGTGAAGGAGGGTGCGTGATGAGTCTTCGTGACCAGAACCTGCACATGGCACTGATGAAGGCCATCGCGGACGCCGTGTCCGGGTTCATGGGCGATCTGCGCGAGGAGCACCTGGACACACTTCTGCGCTACTACGACGACACCGGCAGCAAGAGCCTGGCCGTGAACCTGCCGGACGGCACGAAGATCGCCACGATCACCCTGCCGGAGGGCAAGGAGTTTTTCGAGGTCCACGACGAGGTCGCGTTCTTGGAGTGGGTCAAGGCGAACCACCCGAACCTGCTGGAGGAGGTTGTCGTCCCGCCTCAGCCGGAGATGCGGTTCCAGCGGGTGGAGCCAGCGAAGGCGAAGAAGTTCCTCGCTGGGCTCGACCACGAAGGCGAGCTGCCGTTCGACCCGGCGACGGGTGAGGTTCCGGACGGCGTCACGTACAAGCCGGTAGGCCGCCCTAAGTCGTTCCAGGTCCGTTACGAGTCGGAGGGCCGCGACCGTGTGATCGCGGCCTGGCAGCAGGGCGACCTGACCCAGCTCTTCGGTTCTGGCATGTTCCCGCAGATCGGGGTCGGCGATGGCAGCTGATCGTGACATCGAGAAGATCCGCAAGCGGCACGACAACATCCCCCAGGACGGGTTTCCGGAGATCGAGAAGGCGGTAGAGCACATGCGAGTCAGTCTGGTTGTGCGGGGGCAGGGGTCCACGGTGCTGGACGTTCTTGATGATGCCTACGCGAACGCGAATCGCCTTGCGCCGGATGTCAAGAGGTGGCGAAACGTCGAGCAGATCTACCCCCTCAACGGAAGGGGTATGCCTGACACACTTCTCCTCGAAGGCGAGTTTGAGTTCACCTATGACGACGAAACTCACTGACGCTGCGCTCTTTGACGAGCTCTACAAGTTGTTCGGGCTGGGGACGTTCACTGACGAGGGGTCCCGCGCCTGGGCGAAGTGGCGGACCACGCAGATCGTGCGCATCCGCTCCACCCGGGAGAAGCGCGGGGTGGACGTCTACGACCTGATGGTGACCGCCCGGTGGTGCAGGAGGCAGGGGATCCACATCAGGGAGCACTGGGAGCTCTACGTGCACATCAAGCCCGCGTTGCGTGAACACCGGGAGCAGAAGACCGAGGAGAAGGTCCGGGACCTTGACACGGCCATCGCGGAGGCAATGGCCGTCGAGGCTCAGATCCCAGACAGTGTGTGGTTCGACCGGCTCGTGCGGGCCAGCGGGAAAGCGCGGGGGGAGGTGTATGCGGAATGGGAGATGTCACACCGTTCCCGCGGCGTCGGGACTGCGGCGACTGCAGGGAACTGACAGACGACTGGTGCGAGGCGTGGGGAGAGTTCTGTGGTCCGGAAGTACAAGATCAAGCAGCAACCTGCCCGCACTACAACTACGCCGGCCGCGATCGTCAAGGCAGTGACAGGAGTCAGGCACCGGCACGGGTGTACGACCTGTTCCAGCACGTACGAGGACATGTGCCCGGCGGCGATGACGAACGCCTTGTGCGCGCGATGCAGAGGCATCCAGCAGGTTCCCGTCTGGGAGACCGACCTGCAGCCCCGACCGTGCTGCCAACTGAGGGTGACGCCGGCGACGGCTGACGAACGGGTCAAGTACCTCCTGGCTGGTGACACCGGATGGTGGCTGTGCAGGACGTGCTACCGGCCTCACATCTACAACACGTCCACGACGACAACTACAACCCAGATGAACAAGGAGCGGTGATGAACGAGAACTACGACGAGGTTGAGATCCCTGACGTGGAGGACGACTTCGATGCTGCGGTGGCGGGCGACGTCGAGGAGGCCCCGGTCAACGTGAGCCGTCTGCGTGAGCCTGCGATGTTCGAGGGCAAGCCGGTCGACCGCATGGAGGTCAAGATCACCGGCGTCAAGGGCCTCTCCGAGGCCTACGACCAGGTGAAGGTCAACATCCACGACCGGGTGCGCCTGGTGGTGGAGACCCGCGTGAAGGGCATCTCCCACTACCTGGACAAGGACAACCAGCTCGTTCGGCTGCAGGAAGTCGTCGCGACAGCTGTGGATCTCGTTCCCTGGGATCCCCAGAACCCCGACGATGACGGCGTCCTGCGGGCCTGAGGGGTATCGGCGTGAAGGTGCTGGGACTGGACCCTTCGCTCACCTCCACCGGCCTCGCGCTGGTGGAGGGGGGCAAGGTTCTGGAGCTGAAGCGAATCAGGTCCAAGAAGAAGGGCCATGAGCGCGTCCAGGAGATTCTGAGCGAGGTGATCTACTACGCGGCGCAGGCCGACATGGTCGGCATCGAGGGTGTGGCGTACGGGGCAAAGGGCTCGTCGGTCGCGCAGATCTTCGGGCTCTGGGGTGTGCTGACTCACGCGCTGTGGGGACTGGGACCCCGCGGCGGGGGCGATAACTACTACGTCGTCCCGCCGACTGTGCGCGCCAAGTACGGGAGCGGCAAGGGCAACGCTGGCAAGGACGAGGTCCTGGCGGCTGTCATCAGGCGCTACCTCGACGTGGATGTCACCGGGAACGACGTGGCAGACGCGCTCGTCATCGCGGCGATGGGGGCCCGGCAGTACGACGCCCCGCTGGAGGCCAACCTTCCTGCGGCGAACCTGAAGGCAATGGAGGGAGTGACGTGGCCGGAGCTGCAGCGCGCGCAGAGCAGATAGAGCGCATCTGGAACCACCGCTTCGTCGTCCCGCCGGGGGGGCACCCTATCTGCGAGAACGACCCTGAGCTGTTCTTCTCGAAGAACCAGTACGACCAGAAGGCAGCAAAGGGCGCGTGCTCGAACTGCCCACTGATGGCGCAGTGCCGACTGGAGGGGCTCATCAACCCGGGCACCAAGGGCGTGTGGGGTGGCCTGTCCACGAACGACCGTCAGAGCATGTCAGAGCAGGCCAAGCGCAGCGAGATCCGCAACCTGCAGGACGTGCTAGGGCTGGCGCGGTTCTAGCGCTAGCAGGAATCGGAAAGGCTTCCCAGTGGACGAGCGATCCATCAATGTTGTCTCAGTCGCGGTGACGGACGAGGGACTGGAGTTCCTGGTTCACGACCCGGCGGACGAGCGGCGCGGCATCAACGTTGCGCACAGCTACTTCGTCGCGTTCGACACCGAGGAGTTCGGCCGGCAGGCCACCGACCTGCTGGAGCAGATCAAGGACGTAGCCGAGTCCATCCACTACGGGTGGAGGCGGGCGCCGAAGGCGAAGAGGGAGTAATGGATGAAGACGTACTTGGCTGGCCCCATGAGGTCTATCGCCGAGTGGAATTTTCCCGCGTTCATCGACACCGGGAAGGTCCTGGTCGACCTGGGCCACGAGGTGTTCAACCCGGCGCAGCATGACATCGACAACGGGTTCCCCTGGGAGGGTATGACCGGCACCGAGGACATCTCCGAGCTCGGGTTCTCGCTGCGTCAGATGCTCGCCGCTGACCTGGAGTGGATTGCCAACGAGGCTGAGGCGATCTGTGTCCTGCCCGGCTGGGCGTCGTCCCGCGGGGCTCGTGCCGAGGTTGCCCTCGCTGCAGCGCTGGGACTGCAGGTTGGCTACCTGGAGCAGTTCGAGGATGGGCGACTGCAGCCCGCCACGGAGTTCTGGGACCAGTTCTTCACGGACGCGGTCCTCATCGACGAGAGCGAGGCGCTGTGAGCATTCTCATCGGCATCTCCGGCCGGAAGAGGTCCGGCAAGGACACGATCGCCAACTACCTCGTGGAGCACTACGGCTTCCAGAAGGTGTCGTTCGCCGACCCCCTGAAGGCTGCGGTGTACGCACTGAACCCGATCGCGGCACTCAGTCCGGTCGACGACACCGCGTTCACCCCCAGGGTCCAGAGCGTCGTGGACGTTTACGGCTGGGAGTACGTCAAGGACACCTTCCCAGAGGTGCGGACGCTTCTGCAGCGCATGGGCACGGAGGTTGGCCGGGAGATTTTCGGCGAGGACTTCTGGATCCACCAGGCCATCAAGCAGATCAACGCGCTGGGCAACGCCAACGTCGTGGTTCCGGATGTTCGGTTCCCCAATGAGGCGAATGCCATCTGGCATGGTGTCGGCCGGGTGATTCGAGTGGAGCGCCCACGGGTCTCCACCTCCGACGACCTGCACCCTTCGGAGCGAGCGCTGGAGGAGTTCGCTGCCAGCTTCGGGGAGGCGGAGGGTTTCCCTTACTTCGATCAGGTGCTGGAGAACGTGGGCACCGTTGAGGATCTTCACCGGCTGGTGGACGACTACATGAAGGAGGCGTTCGACCGTGAGCCGAATCGCTGACCAGGTCCGTGAGTTCCACGAGGTGTACGGATGCGACATCGCCGACAGCCCCACGGTGGGCACGGAGTCACTCCGGGCCCTGCGCCACGCGCTCATCCAGGAGGAGGTGGACGAGCTGTGGGATGCCCTGGGTGCTCCTCTGCTGTGTGAGGCAGGTGCTGTGCCGAGCATCACCGGGATCGCTGACGCCCTGGGCGACATCGCCTATGTCGTCTTCGGCGCGGCGCTGGCGTTCGGTATTGACCTGGACGCTGTGGTGGATGAGATTCACAGGTCAAATCTCAGCAAACTTGGCGCCGACGGGCGGCCCATCTACTCCGACGGCACAGACGGCAGGCCCGTCGGCAAGGTCCTCAAGGGCCCCAACTACTCGCCCCCCGACCTGAGGAAGGTGGTGCTCGGATGAGCCTGCACGCAGACGAAAGAGAGACGACGGTTACTTCCACTGACGCTGACGACGTGGTCCTGATTTGGACCGCGCAGCGGCGTCACATCGGCAAGCTCCGCCGGCACCCGTCATTCAAGGAGGTCCGCTCGGGCTTCAGCGACGGGCTGCTGTTGCCGCTCGCTTCGCGAAGGCGAGGGCAGCCCGATGAGCTTTGACGGCATCCACGAGTCCTTCCACCTTGAGAACTCGAAGGGCTTCTTCTATTGTGCTTGCGGCGAGGTGTGGAACCCGCGGAGAGATGAGCGGCATCCCATCCCCGAGAGGGTGGAAGTCTACCTGTTCAAGCCGTCTGGCAAGTTCTACACGGACGAAATGTGGCGCATCCCTGTGGGTGCGATCGGGCCGCACGACATGAGTGACAGCCCGGACTTCCGTCGCATCGGTGGCGGTGCTGTTCTGGTTCCATCTCAGGAGCCGTGGGGGTTCCCTCACCTTTTCCCGGGAGAAGCAGATGAATGAGGAGGCCGTTGAGCGAGCTGCGCGGCGGCTCGCTCAGATGAACCTTGACGGGCTGCCCGACTGGGACGCCGACTTGAGCGAGGAGACCCGCTACTACTGGCGGCACGAGGCGTACGAGGCGCTGGCTGCGGCCGGGTGTCTCGACACCACGACCGAGTGGGCTGTGCAGACGCAGATCCTCTTCGATGGCCCGTGGGACCGGATCTACCCGATGTCCGAGGCGGATGCCCGTGAGCAGATCCGGCGGGCGCACATCAACGCTGAACGCAGGGGCACCGACCCGTGGGAGCGGCTTGTCTCACGTCAGGTCACGACCACGAAATGGAAGGAGGTGGACGCTGATGGCTGATAACTGCCCGGTGACAGAGACCGAGTGGGCGCTGATCCTGAGTGACTGGAAGCGCAACTCGGCCCTGGTGACGATCCACCTGCGCGGCGGAGGGGTTCTGGGTCCCGGGAAGGTGAGCCTGCTCCCTGGTCTGGCGTTCGACTCGGCACAGATCGAGGCGTTCGACCCGCATCGCAAGTGGACGTTCGACCTGTCCGAGGTCGCGGCGATCGTGGCGGAGGCGCGTCATGGCTGACGACCTGGGCCCCGCCGTCGATGCGCGGGCCGAGAGTAACGAGGGGGAGAGGTCATGAGCCCCTGGCGTGTGGTCAAGCGCCAGCGCCCCGAGGGTGAGCCCGGTCGTGTCGTGATGCGCGTGTCCTCCGCCGAGGCGTCCACGCAGCGACTCACGGCCGAGTGGGTGGGTGAGGGCGAGCCTCCCGAGCGCAAGCCAGACGCCGTTCCCTTGTCCCTGCCCCGTCCTGGGAACGGGGACCTGGCCTGCGCCTGGGCGGACTACCGCGCGGACTACGACGTGCCGTCCGGCGTGGACATCAAGGTCGCCCACGCCCTGTTCAGGGCGGGCTGGGAGGCCCATCGCGATGGCGATCAGAGAGGAGTGTTGCGATGACTGACGACCAGGCTGCCGTGGAGCGTGCCGCCCGGGCCTTCACGGAGCACCTGGCGGGGCGCTCATTCAGTGACGAAGAGTGGACGGCAACCCGCTCGCAGGCCGAAGTGGAGGCCATGACCGCCGCCCTCGCCGCTGCCTGCGCTGGGGAGGTGGAGCGGACGTGCCGGTGCGCGGCAGGTCGCTACTCCCACCCGGGGTGCGACTGCGAGCCCGCTCAGCGCGGCGACGAGGCGGTGGACGACGGGTTGACGCGTGTAGAGGTCACTACACGCCACCCCGAGCGCTACGTGCTGCACAACTCTACGACCGGCTCGTGCTGGCGCATCCAGGACGGTCAATGGGTGCGAGGTGACGCCGACGAGATCGCGGTGGACCGTGGCTGGGAGGCGGTGGTCCGGGAGGAGCTGGTCGCGCGCTTGATGGACACCCTCGCCTACTACCACTGTCGCTCGGTCAACCCGAAGGCCGACGACCCGATCATGGGTTACCACGCCATGAGCGAGGACCAGCGCGAGTTCCTGCGGGAGCGTCAGCGTGAGGCTGCGGAAGAGGTCGCGCGCATGTGGCTCGCCGCCCGGGGTGACGCCCCGGTGCGGTCCGTGAGCGCGGACCAGGTGGAGGCCGCGGTGGGGGCGTACACCGGCGCTCCGTTCCCGTCAGCCCGTGCGCGACGGCAGATGATCCGCGCACTCGCCGCCCTGGGGATCGAGATGACCCCATGACCGGGCAGAGCGCGGAGGACGAGGCGCAGCGACTGTGGCCCGAGGTGCCCGTGGTGCTCGTCTCGGACATGTCCACCAACGTCCGTCGCGCCGAGTGGCGCCGGGTGTTCGTCGCTGGCGCCGAGTGGCAGGTGTCCCAGCCGGTCACCGTGAGCGCGGATCGGGTGCGGGAGGCCGTACTCGAAGCCGTCGGCGACGACGACTACGACACGGCGACGTTCGTCGCGGGCGTCCTCGCCGCCCTGGGATTCGAGGTAACCCCGTGAGCGCCCGAGAGCCGACTGTCGTCCATGTCCACCACCACGACATCGAGCACCATGCCGAGTCCTTCAACGAGGGCTTCGAGACGGCCGTGGCGCAGGGCCTGGCTGACGATCCGACCCTCGCTCAGGAGTGGCTAGCGGAGCGGCTGGCGCAGGAGCGGGCAGCAGCGCTGGGCGAGGCCGCGGACGAGGCGGAGGCGATCGACGCCGACGCACAGCACGCTGCGGCCGTCGCCCCCGTGCCTGGCGAGCACGGGCGTCGCGAGGTCGTCGACAGGGCGGTCGACCTGCACGACGAGCCGTGGGCGTGGCTCCGCGCCCGCGCTGAGGCCGAGCGGACGGGAGGTGGGGCGTGAGCGGGCGGACCTACGAGCGCCCATGCGGGCGAGAGTCCCGCCCTGATGTCAGCAGGTTCCACCAGCCTCACTGGTGGAACCACGGCAAATACTGGTGCCCGGGGGTGCAGCAATGAACGAGGCGACCGCCGCTGCGGTTCTGGTGCAGCACATCCTGAACGGGACCGCGAACTGCTGCTCCTGCGGAAAGTGGGGTCGGTGGGGCCAGCCCTACGACGAGCGAATCCAAGGGTTCGCAGATCACCTCGCCGACACGCTTGGTGCTGCTGGTCTTCTGTCGACCGTCCCGACCCGGGCGGAGGAGTGGCGCTTGCTCATGCAACTGGCGAATCTCATCGAGAGAGAGGGCGAAGAGCCATGACCAAGGCGTACCGGGGGGCGCTGTGAAGCTCACCTTCAAGTCCCAGGGCAACCCTGACGGGGGCCGGCCGTCGGACTTCGAACTGGCCTCCACGATCAGGAACCACTTCGTCAGCAAGAACGCCCCGTTCGTGAAGTCGTGGGACATCAAGGGCGGCCAGGTGGCTGTTGCGATTCCTGCTGGCGCAGATATCACGGATGTGGCTGATGCGGCGGAGTTGTACCTGATTCCGCATAGGATCCCGTACATCGTGGAACTCTGATGGGGAAGCGCACAAGGTGGCGGGACAAGTTGCTCCTGGCCTTCTACCAGCAGCCGGTGCGGGTGGACCGCCCGAAGACACAGCCGAATCGTCTCCAGCGCAGGGAGGCGAACCAGGAGACCCGAGGGTGGAGGAGGACGTGGCGATGAGGTACATCGCGGGCCGTGTGCCGCTCGGCGTCGAGGAGCCCCTTGGTGGGCAGCTCCGTCGCGGCTTCAAGGACTTCGGCCGTGGCCGCGATGCTGAGATCGAGTATGACGGCACTGATGAAATCGAGGACGTGTCTTTGCCTGATGCGAACATCTACACGTCGCAGATCCGGTGGGACAGCAAGGACCGGCACATGATTGCTTTGGATGTTGATGTCCCGGTGCAGGTGTTTCCTTCCCGCAAGCCTGGCCACTACCACCTCTACATCGAGAAGCCAGTGTCTTCGACTTCCATGCTTCGCCTGGTTGGTCTCCTGGCGGAGATGGGCGTCGTCGAGGAGGGTTACGCGAACGCTTCCATTGATCGTGGGTTCACGGCTCTGCGGGCACCGTGGATGCCGAAGCGTCAGGTGATCCGCAAGCCGCGGAAGATCCGTGAGCGTGAGGCGGCGGCGAGGGCCGCGGAAGAGGCGGAGATGGATGCTATGACTGACTTTGTGTTGGAGCTGGATCGTGTCTGACGACTATGACATTACGTCCCTGAGCCTCGCCGGGGAGACTTACGGGATTCAGATGGGCTACGGAGTGCTGTGCACGCACGGCATTGCCCAGTGTCGTGGCGAATTTTGTTGCATCCACAATCCCAGCGATCACCCTTTGAAGGGCGCCCCTATGAACTGGCGTGGTGACCGGGGTTTGATGGAGCGGGTTTGTGAGCACGGGGTTGGACATCCTGACCCTGATGATTTGGCTTATAAGGTACGGACGATGAGTGCTGACGAGTTCCGGCGCGGTGCGTGGGCCATCCACGGCTGCTGTGGCTGTTGCTGAGGAGGGGCGATGAACATCTACCAGATCTGGATCCACGAGGTTGACTTCTTCTGGCTCAGGGCCGCATGGGATGCAGAGAGCGCTGCTGCCAACCCTGATGTGTGGAGAGCGGCCGTGGAGGATGTTGTTGCCGAGTACGGGGCCGCGAGCGTCCGTGTGGTGAAGGCGACCATTGACTTCGAGGCCGTGAAGCGCACGTTTGACGTTCCGTCGGTGGGCGCTCTCACCGACGTTAAGGTGGTGGGGTCGTGAGTGAGTCCTTGTGGGACAAGATCCATGCGGCCTTGCTGGAGAACTTGCGGGACGCGACTGGTGATTGCACGTGCGACGTGGCCTACATCGGTCGGGGCATGGAGGATCCGTACTGCGGGTGGCATCTCGGCCTGCCGACGACGGATAAGTTCAGTGTGCAGCGGGTCATGGACCTCGTCGAGGCGGAGGTGGTGCCGCTGCTACGTGATCGGACTGTTCTCCGCGAGGCTTACATGGACAACGGGAGGGCGCGTGAGGCGCTTCGCGCTCGTTTGAAGGAGGAATCGTGACTCGTCGTTCCACTCGTCAGCGTCAGGCTCTTTTCCGTGCGGGTGCTGATGCGAAGCGTGAGTTCGAGAAGCGCATGCGCATCCGTTGCCAGGAGTGCGACAAGGTCGCTGGTCGCACTCCTGAGGAGGCGGAGAGCTTGGCCCGGCAGGCGTATGCGATGTATGGCGGCAAGCCGGCCACGAGGGTTTACCAGTGTTACAGCGGGGGGCCGTGGCATTGGACTCGTTCTGGTTCACCGCGGGTTAAGCAGTGAAGGCCACAGACATACCCAAGGCAAGCAGAAGCGCTGTTCATCTCAGGGATGGACAGCGCTGCCTGCTATGTGGGAAATGGTGTGAGCACCCGCAGCTTCATCACATTGTTTTCCGTTCTCAGGATCGGAACAACCACGACCCGAGCAATCTGGTCTCGCTAGATTTTGCTTGCCACCGCATTGCCCATTCGCACCCGAGCCTGGTGCGCCCCGCGTTGGAGGCGGTGCTGCAGCAGCCGTGGCTGACGGGCTTCCAGTGGCTGCGGCAGCAGGGTCACGACATCCGCGGGTTGCGGCGGGGCACCCTCTAGGGCTTGTACCAGTCGGGGCAGAGGGTGGCGGGGGCGTGCGAGGCGGCGAGCGCGTATGTGTTCACGCCTGCTTCTTCGGTGTAGCTCTGGCTTGCCCAGACGAGGATCTGGCCCTCTTGGACTCGCCCGGCTGTCAGGTCTCTGCAGTACAGGTAGCCCGCCTTGAGAAGTTCGTCGTCGCTGGCTTCCACGTCTGGGTACTCACTGAGCTCGACGAGGAACGCGGCCTCGCGCTCTTGTTCGACGTCGCCTGCACCGGCAGCGCAGCCGGTGAGCGTGAGCGTCAGGGCGACCAGGGAGATCCAGTGTCGGCTCATGCCCTGTTGGATCGGCATGGGCGGCCCTCCGCTTGAGGCCTGCAGCGGGGCTCGTGACACGGTTGTGACACGGGCCCCGCTGCGACGCTCTGACCTGCATGTTTACGTGCGCCCGAAAGGATTCGAACCTTC